>Ga0315899_10000292_pt1 | contig 62709 bp, 77 predicted proteins | sample LakEriMetagenome_2_FD_203518 | JGI IMG/M metagenome (GOLD analysis project Ga0315899, IMG submission 203518) | Freshwater fungal communities from buoy surface, Lake Erie, Ohio, United States - Buoy 4 MA112 | ecosystem: Environmental > Aquatic > Freshwater > Lake | place: USA: Lake Erie, Ohio... | reverse complement strand
ACAACACGATAGTTTCAAAATCTTCTCCAGTGTCAGTCGTCGGCGGGTTCACGGACTGGTGTCAAGTAAGCGCAGGCGAAACTCATAATCTAGGATTAAGAACTAATGGAACACTGTGGGCGTGGGGTTCTAACACCCAAGGTCGTCTAGGGGATAATACTATTACAGCTAAGTCTTCGCCAGTGTCAATCGTAGGTGGACTAACTGGCTGGTGTCAAATAAGCGCTAACCTTTGCTCTAGCATGGCTATTCGCCAATCACGGAAAGGATTTTAAATGGCTACGCAAGATGACATAAACAACTTTACTTCTAGTAATTCTGTCGGATGCTTTTTAAAGCTAGCAGCACAAACATACGTTGATACTACGAATAGAAGTATTTCTGTTGCGACCGTAGACGATCTTCCGGACTTAAGCGGTAATACTATTATACCAGGAACTATATTTTACGTTGAAAGTTTGGGTGTTCCAGTAATTGCGCAAGTCGGGTGCTGGAGCGGATTGGATAACCGTCAGTTAAGAAGCGATTTTAATACGAATTTAATTTACGCGTGGGGGTTTCCTACTTCAGGACGCCTAGGTGATAATACTACTGTGTCTAAATCTTCTCCAGTGTTAGTCGCTGGAGGGTTTAATGACTGGCAAGCAGTAAGCGGCACTGGCTCGCATGCCTTAGGCATACGTTCTAATGGAATCGCTTGGGCTTGGGGTGCTGGTACTTCTGGAGAACTTGGTGATAATACAACAGTTGATAAATCTTCTCCAGTGTCAGTCGTTGGTGGCTTTACAGACTGGTGTCAAGTAAGCGGTGGTGGTGTTCACAGTTTGGGTATTCGTACTAATGGAACTGCATGGGGTTGGGGCGCAAACACTTTTGGCAATATTGGTGATAACACCGGTGGTGGTAAATCTTCTCCTGTGTCAGTCGTAGGTGGCTTTACAGACTGGTGTCAAGTGAGCGCTGGGAACGCTCACAGTCTAGGTGTTCGTACTAATGGAACTGCATGGGGTTGGGGATGTAATACTGGCGGTGGACAACTTGGCGACAACACGACAGCGACTAAATCATCACCAGTATCGGTTGTTGGCGGCTTTACAGACTGGTGCCAAGTAAGTGCGTCGGTGCACAGTCTAGGTGTTCGCCAAAATGGCACCGCCTGGGCTTGGGGGGATGGAGCATGCGGGCGTCTTGGTGATTACACTACAGTTGCTAAATCTTCTCCAGTGTTAGTCGTCGGCGGGTTCACGGACTGGTGTCAAGTAAGCGCAGCAAGATGCCATAGTCTAGGTGTTCGACAGAACGGGACCGCTTGGGCTTGGGGTCTTGGAACTGACGGCCGTCTCGGTGACAACACTGTAGCTGCCAAATCTTCTCCAGTGTCAGTCGTCGGTGGCTTTACGAACTGGTGTCAGGTGGCTACAGGCTGCACCCACAGCATAGGTGTCCGACAGAACGGAACTGTCTGGTCTTGGGGTGACAACACCTTTGGACAACTAGGTCACGGCACTTTGGTTGCTAGATCTTCTCCAGTGTCAGTTGCTGGTGGGTTAACCGGCTGGAGTCAAGTTAGCGCAGGCATAGTGTTCAGCACAGCCGTAAGAGCAGTATAGCATCATAGTTTTTTTGTATAAATAGAGTAGAAGCTATTAAACTCATAGCGTCGCAAAAAGATCTTATATAAAATTTTAGACTTTTTGAGTAATTTTAATATTACAAACTTTTAATATGAAAGGTGATTTAAATGAAGATTAATCTTGGCGCTGGTGGAACGAAGCTCGATGGTTTTGTAACTCTAGATTACGACCCGCTTGAAAATCCAGACTATATCGTAGATCTGGAAAAAGACACACTGCCATTCGAAGATAGCACAGTTGAAGTTGTTATCGCTCATCACATACTCGAACATCTTGGGCCTGGTTATTTCCATTGCCTTAAAGAAATCTATCGAGTCTGTAAGCATGGAGCGACGATAGACATTCGTGTTCCGCATCATCGGCACGACTACTTCTACGACGACCCAACACATCGTAGACCAATTACTGTTGGTGGTCTTCTTCTTTTTAGTAAGAAACATAATAAACTATGCAGGGAACAAGGCGCTGCGTCAAGCAGACTCGGTGATTACTTTAAAGTTGACTTTGAGATCCTAGATTACAACTATATGCCATCTCAGCAATACCGAGATCAGTTTGTTGGTGAACCGAGAGATGTTGTTGAAAAGTATCTTCGCGAACACAATAACATTATTGAAGAACTCTGGGTGAATTTAGTGGTGATCAAAGATGAACACGGCGGAAAATAAATTTAAGATAGAAGATCTAAAACCCGTTGTAATGGATCTTCTATCTCACGAAAAACGCGAAATCGTATTTGATATTCTTAACATGTATTTTCAAAGAGCAGAGGGTATAGGGGACTTTGATGCTCTTGGATATCTGGCACTAAAAGCAGAACACCGCGATTTGTATCTGAAATGTGCAGAAGCTGCATATACGAAGGCCGAAAGTCCTCAACAACTATACATCGCCAGATCAAACCTCTATAAAGCATATAACGCAATGAATATGCCGGATGATGCTCTATTCTATATTAATCTAAATCTGATGATCACGCCGGATGACTTTGAGACTCAGACTCAAAAAGCGTTTAATATCGCACTCAAGGGAGATAGAACGGCGTCAGAAAAGATACTGTTAGACTTACTTGAAAAACATCCAGAGAAGCGAGAGGACATGAGAAGTGCTCTGTCGGGTAAAACGCTTCGTGAAGGAAAACTTGCAGAGGGAGTCTTGTCGTTCCTTGGGACGTTTAAGCCAAAGAGTGGCAAGTTTGATGATGCTCTTAAGATGAAGCGGTGGACCGGAGCAATTCAACCAGGTAAGACTGTCTATATAGAGGGAGAGGGAGGTATAGGTGACGAGATCATCAACATTCGCTTTTTCAAATATCTTAAAGACTTAGGAATGAGACCAATACTCTACTCGTCGTGGTCTAAGTATCGCGAAGACACCGTGAATATGTTTCGTAGAAATGGGTTTGAAGTAATAACTGAGTACTATTCAATTGATCGGACACAACTATGGGCACCGATGATGAGTCTTCCAGGGTATCTCAATCTCGACGAATCTAAATTGTGGTATGGTTCGTATCTTAAACCTTTGAATGATCCAAAGAATAAAATCAATAGCACTAAGTTTAAAATTGGTATCAAGTGTTCAGGAAATCCATACTTTTCGCAAGATGAGTATCGTAAGATACCAATCGAAAAGATGTTAGAATACTTACCAGAGAACGCAGAGATCTATTACATCGACAAGCAGCCAATAAATAATCCTAGAGTAATAGATCTATCGTCAAGAATAGAAACTTGGGAAGATACACTCGACTTTATTGAACAGATGGACTGTATCGTAAGTTCGTGCACGAGCTTGGTTCATGCCGCTGGCGCTATCGGAAAAACATCTTTTGTTGTAGTTCCAATTGCGGAGTATTACATTTGGTCTACTTCCAGTAAGACGTCAAAGTCTCCTTGGTATGGAGATAACTTTCAAGTACACAAACAGACTAAAGTTCGAAGCTGGGACGAACCTCTGCAATGCGTAAATGAACAACTTTTGAAATTGATTGGATAATTATGAACAAAACATATCACTTCATAACAGGTCTGCCTCGGTCGGGTTCAACTCTGTTATCATCTATACTTCGTCAGAACCCAAGGTTTCACGCTTCAATTACTGACCCACTGGCAAGTCTAGTTAAGGGAGTTATTGAACATAGTCAAGACGCTCCTGGAATGAAATCTGAAGTTCCTGTTGAACGCAGAAAGAACCTTGTGCGGCATTTATTCGAAGGTTACTACGAAGACGTCGATAGGCCAGTAGTATTCAATACAAATAGAGCATGGACATACCTAACAAATGTTACTCGTGATCTCTATCCAAAATCAAAATACATAGTTTGTGTAAGGGATTTGAATTGGGTAATAGACAGCTTTGAGTCTGCCCATCGCAGAAATCCATTCTCCACAAACACGGTGACTGGTGGCGTAGGAAGTTCAGTGTATCAACGAGTAGATAGTCTTATGAAGGAAGACGGGGTTGTAGGTTTTCCATACGTTGGAATTAAGCAGGCTCTTACTGGTCATGATCAGCCACTTCTGTTCTTATTAGAATACGACTTGTTGTGCAAGCAGCCAAAAGAAATGATGAAAGCTCTTTACAACTTCATAGAAGAACCTTATTTTGAACATGATTTTAATAATGTAGAAGCTTCTTGGGATGAGTACGACGCAGAGATTGGTATTAAACTTCACGACGTTCGTAAGAAAGTTGAATTCCGCGAAAGAAAGTTTATACTTCCACCAGATATCCTTAATAAGCACGCAAATATGGAATTTTGGCGACAACTATGACTATAATAAAAAGAGAAGATGGTTTATATTGGCCAGAAATCGATGTCGATTCTTGCTATACATGGACTAATGTTGAATTATACACCGTAGATTCAATAGTAGGATCTCTTAAGAATAAGCGCACAATAATTCACGCGGGTGGAAACGTTGGAGCATACACTTTAAAATTTGCCGAAGCATTCGAGACAGTTTATGTGTTTGAACCGGATGTTACAAACTTCAAGTGTCTATGCATGAATACTGCAGATCATGAAAACGTATTTCAGTTTAGAGCAGCACTAGGTAGTAAGGCATCGCAAGTTTCTATCACTAATGACACTCCAGAAAATTGCGGTACGTTTCGTGTAAAGGAAGATGGAAACATTCCTGTAATAACGATAGACAGTCTTGGATTGACAGACATAGATTGTATACATTTAGATGTTGAAGGTTACGAAATGAATGCATTACTCGGAGCAGAGAACACTATAAAACTGCATCGTCCATTAATTGTAGTAGAATGGCTGGATCACGGTAAAAATTATGGTTGGGATAAAAAAGATATTATGAACTTTCTGCTTGATATGGGATATAATCAAATGAAACAAATCGGTTCTGATATGATGTTTAAAAATGAAAATTGATATATTTTTACGAACTTGCGACGTCACAAACGTTCATACTGATTGGCGAGTTAGATACCACGGAATTGAAAAATCAGATCTTATTGTAGGATGTGTATCATCTTTAGTAAACGCAATAAATAATACTAAAGGAATGGATATTAATCTGACGGTTCTCGACGATCATTCTTCAGAAGATACGGTTCAAAGAATCAAAGAGATCATTCAGAAAGTAGAAAATTCTAAACTAATACAACTCGATCAAAGTGGATACAATCATTCTGCTCATCAGCAGTGGATCCTTTGTAGGGATAGCAATTCGGACTTAGTGTATTCTGTTGAAGACGACTATCTTCACTGCCCCTCGGCAATACAGGAAATGGTTGACTCGTTTTATATGTTTTGCGATAGATTGAAACGAGAAGACATAGTGATATATCCATTCGACGAGCCGTCTGAATACGATCCTCCTGCTAGAACAGACTTCATAGTCCATGGCTCTGCTCGTCACTGGAGAACTGGAATATTTACAACAAACGTCATGATGACTACTCCAAAAATGTTTCGTGACAACTGGGAACTTTTCGAGGTTCTTGCTCTTAAGTATAACGGTGACTATCTTAATCCGAGAACGGAACACTACGAAGAGTCAAATACGATCTGGAAGATATGGCAGAGCAACAAAGCGATTAGATTCAATCCGATCCCAAGTCTTGCATTACATATGCAATTTGAGCAACAGAAAGATCCTTTTATAGAATGGCAACAATGGTGGAAAGATTACGCAAAATGAACACTACATTTATTATTAACGGCGGTGCAGGAAGAGTAATTGCAGCGATACCTGCATTAGAAAAATTTCATAGACTAAATCCAAAGAATGATTTTAGAGTAATCGTTCACGGGTGGCAAGACTTATATTGGAGCCATCCTATTCTTCAACCAAGAACGATAGGAATTCATCAAAAGAATATCTTTGAAGAGTACGTAAAGAATTATAATCTAGTGTGCCCAGAACCTTATTATATACACGACTACTACAATCAAAAGATATCACTAGCTGAAGCATTTGACCGTCAAATAAATAATACGACGGATCATAAGGATCTCGAAAAGCCTAACCTATACATCAGCACCTATGAGCGTACATCTGTTCAGAGAATTGTTGAAGAGTTTAAGCAGATACATAAGAAGAATAAAGTAGTGGTATTTCAGCCTTATGGAAGTACTATGACGATTTCAAACAATAGACCATACGATATTTCAAACAGAAGTTTAGATGTCGATGACTACTTAAAGATCGGAAAGTTTTTAAACGATAAAGACTGTCTAATCTTCTTCTTTGGTAACAGAGAACTCAAACATCCTGGAGATAACTTTAGCGCGGATCTAACTAACTTTAATCCTGAACTAAGAATGTACATGGCTCTAATAAGCGAGTGTGATTATTTCGTAGGATGCGATAGCGTAGGTCAACATATGGCTAGAGCTTTTGATAAACCCGGATCTGTGTTTATGGGTAGTACGTTTGAAAAGAACGTAAGTTATCCTGACCATTTTAAATTCTTTAGAAAACAGGGACAAGATCCAGTTTACAGTCCGATTCGCCTTGGTGGAGTAGAATCGGACTTCACGGACAGATTGAATGACGGAATCATGAATTTTTCTGCGAACGAAATTAACGAGTCCTGCCAAGTAATACTTAAAGACATATATGACGAATAATTGGAGAATCTATGAGTAACACAAATTTTTCTGTAAATCGTTCTGTAATTAATTATATCCACGCAAGAGACTACTTTCCGAAAGATGAAGTAGAACAACTTCGGCCTCTTGTGCAAGATGTGCATTGGGTAGATAAAAAGTTTGGTAAAGAGATGGAGCATTTCAATCTCATCTTCAACGACATCGATCTTGTAATCGGTAAGATGGTTGGCGACATAGTTGAGATAGATAGAGCAGCGTCAGGAACCCTTCGTAGAACAATACACGAAGTAATACACTTCGAAGATTTTGCAGACTTAAACGACTGGAGATTCGTCGTTTCACTCGAAGAAAATGAATTTAAGACATATATACACAAAGATGGATATAAGAGTGTTCTTGATTTTATTAAAGATGAAGAGAGTCAAGATAAAGAACTCGACTATCTTAATAATGACGAATGGGAAGTAGAGACATCAATAAAAATGAAACCAAACGATGTCTTATTCTATCGCCCATGGATCTTTCATTCATTTCAAGACGGCATACTTCACTACTACAAATTAAAAGTATTGTAAGTGCATAATGTCTATTAACGTTTATGTGGTTACTTCAACTATAGTTACAGGAATTGGCCACATAGATCCGCAGACTAGATTTTATGAAACTATCGAAACAATTAAGAGTATAAGAAAACAAGACAAAGATTCATATGTTATATTAATAGATAACTCTTTGTCTAAGTTGCCGGATGCTGAAGAGAATTTAATATCGAGTATGGCTGACTATTACCTATACGTCGGAGATAGAAAGCAATGTATAGAATTCAACAAGAACGGAGTTCGTTCTGCCGGCGAAGCGTTTATTCTTTTAGTATCCTTTGATGTTATTCGTAACGAAATTAGAAACGAAGTAAATAGAATATTCAAGGTGTCCGGAAGATACAGACTTACAGAAAGTTTTGATCCGTTAGAGTACGACTCATTCAAAGGAAAATACTGTTTTAAGTCAAGAGAAGAAAACATGAGACACGATGAAACCGCGTGTTTCTTACATACACGCCTTTGGTCCTTTTGTTACACTTTATTAGATGACGCTAATGACTTATTAAGAAAGTCTCTTAAGACGATTTTTGAAAAAAATGTTAACATAGAAGAAGCCATGTTCGTTAACATAAATAAAAACTTGATAGCAGAAAAAGATATATTGCATTGTGAAGGTATGCTTGCTATGTGGAATGAAAAGGTATCAGAATGAAAGTATTCATAAACGGAACTTTTGATATACTGCATCCTGGTCACATGCGGCTTATCACTTTTGCCTCAAACTACGGAGACTATCTAAAGATCGGCATAGACTCAGATAGTAGAGTTAAAAAACTAAAGGGCGCATCTCGACCAATCAATAACCAAGATACGAGAGCAACTATGCTTTTTCATGTGAAAGGCGTTGACGAAATTTCTATCTTTGACAGTGAAGAAGAACTGATAAATATTATCAGAGAGTATGAACCGGACTATATGGTTGTCGGTTCTGACTACAGAAATAAAAAAGTGATAGGCAGCGAGTATGCAAAGAAACTGATATTCTTTGATAGAATAGAAGAATACTCTTCGACTCGAGTGATAGAAAAGATAAGAGATGAACGTACACTATGCGCTGCAAACTTGTGATATCGCGTCAAACCAGGTAACCAAGAGATACTGCTGTGACACGAAACACGAGCTTATTCGAAAGTGCGTGTCTTCTTTCTTTCAATCAGTTCACGAAGCAGCCAAAAGAGATAGATCTATTAATCATCGCATAGCAATATTCGACGATCATTCTACGCAAGAAACAGTTTACTTTATTCAAGAATGTGTTAAAATATATTCAAAAGAAAACGTTCAGGTTGAGCTGTATCATCTAGAAAACTTAGGCATAATGAATTCGATCCGCTCTTGCTACGAATGGCTATTGAGTAATGGAACGGATTTAGTATACCAAGTTCAAGACGATTATCTTTTTGAAAAATCTGCGATAACCGAGGTCATTGATACATACTTTAGGATGCTGATTGAGACAAACACGCAACCAATCGTAACACCCTATAATGCGCCGTATCTTTGGTCTGCCGTATATCGAAACAGTACTACTCCGAGAACGATCTTTATGGGAGAGAAGAGATACTGGATTCAGATATACGACGTGTCTTGTTCGTTTTTAACGAGTCATCAAAATTTCATAAATAATAGTGATATACTCGAGAAGTTCTTAAATCTGGATCCTCGAGATCCTGAACTTGAAAAGATCTCTCTCAATAAGATAATGGTAGAAAGAGGTTGTCTCGCAGTATGTCCGTTTGAAAGCATTGCTCTGCATATGCAAGGTGAATACGAGCGTGATCCGTATGTTGATTGGAAATTATTATGGGACTCTATAGATGAAGATATTATTACTAGGTGACAGCTGTTATGATTACTATCACTACGGTGAAGTAAACCGTATTAGTCCAGAAGCTCCTATTCCGATCTTTGATCACGTATACACCAAGAAGAAACTTGGCATGATGTCAAACGTTCTTGAGAACTTTCGTTCTCTTGGAGTAAATCCTGACTATCAGACGTATTTCTTTGAGAATAAGAATCGTTATATAGATGTAAAATCAAAACAACAGTTGCTTCGTGTAGATCAAAGGATTGAAGAAGAGGGTATTGATACTATCATATATGATGGCGTTCAGTTTAATGAATACGATGCAATCGTTATCTCTGACTATGATAAGGGATTCGTTAGTTATGACGACATTAAGCGGATACGTCAAGAGTTCAAAGGTCCTGTCTTTATAGATACCAAAAAGAAGTACCTCGCAGATATAGGCAACTGCTTTGTTAAGATTAACCAATACGAACACAAGAACTTAATTTCAGAGCCAAAACCAGAAAACCTTATCGTCACTCGCGGCGATGATGGCGCGGTATGGAATAATGTATTATACTTCTCACCAAGAGTAGAAGCACATGATGTATGCGGCGCCGGAGACACATTCCTTGCAGCCCTCGTGTTTGAATACCTTCGTAAGGACTGCGATATGGAATCGGCAATATTATTCGCAATGAAAGCAGCGGCAGTTACTGTTCAGAAGATCGGTGTATATGCGCCAACTTTAAAAGAGATAGAAGGATAACATATAATGCGTTATAATGTGATTAATCATTTAGCCGCGGCTTACTATGACAATAATTGTTCATATCTTGAGATTGGAGTAGAGCACCCCGAAAATTGTTTTAATCTCATAAACGCATCGAAAAAATGTTCTGTCGATCCGCAAAAGACAAGACCAGAAGTTCATATTGACTATCAAATGACTTCTGACGAATTCTTTGAGAAGTTGCGTAATAAGAAGACTGAGTTTGAACCCGATCACAAGTGGGACATCATCTTTATAGACGGCCTTCACTTAGCAGATCAAGTATATCGTGACATACAAAATGCGATTAATCACTGTAAAGGATTTGTAGTTTTACACGACTGTGGTCCAGAAAATTTTTATAATGCGCATTCTGACTATAAATTTTTCAAAGAAAACGGCGGAGCGTGGTGTGGAACCACATGGAAAGCTTTCTATAAGTTTAGGACTGAAACATACCTAAAGACTTATACCGTCGACATAGATTATGGAATTGGAGTCATAGAGATGAACTCTGAGGGAACACCAATAAAGCTAGATAATCCGTGGTTTGAATATGGAAAGTTTAAAAACAACATGACTCTAGACTTAGGCTTAATTACACCTATTCAATTTATAAATGATCATCCTATTAAGGAGTAGTGAAATGACAAGACTTAACGGATTTGTAGAAAAGGGTTGGGGCCACGAACTTATTTGGGCCACTAACGATAAGTATTGTGGAAAGCTTCTAAACTTTAATGCTGGCGCAAAGTTTTCAATGCATTTTCACAGAGAAAAAGACGAGACTTGGTATGTGCTATCTGGAGAATTTATAGTTCATTGGATAGATACAGAAAACGCTAAGAGACATTCTTTAGTACTTACTACCGGATCAACTTGGAGAAATACACCGCTTCAACCCCATCAGATAGAATGTCTCCAAGAAGGTACTATTATTGAAGTTTCAACGCCGGATTCTGTAGAGGATAATTACAGAATAATGCCGGGCGACAGTCAAAAGGAAGTTACATTATGAAAAGAATATTGATTACTGGCGGAGCCGGATTTATTGCTCACCACCTAGTATGTAAAGTGCTCAGAGAGACAGACTGGGAGATCGTTACTCTCGATAGATTGGACTACAGCGGCAATCTTAATCGCCTCCACGACTCACTACAAGAGTTCGACAGTGAAACGCGCAAGAGAGTAAGCGTGGTGTTTCACGACCTTAAAGCTGATATGAACCCGCTCGTTCGTTCAGAAGTAGGAACTGTAAACTACATCGCTCACCTCGCGGCAGGATCGCACGTGGATCGTTCAATCGACTATCCGATGGAGTTCGTTCTCGATAACGTAGTTGGAACGTGTAATATACTCGAGTTTGCAAGATCGCAGAAGAGTAACCTTGAGAGATTTATATACTTCAGTACGGATGAAGTCTTTGGTCCTGCGCCTGATGGAATTAAGTATGGTGAAAACGATCGCTATAACTCTACTAATCCTTATAGTGCGTCAAAAGCAGGCGGAGAAGAACTTGCCGTTGCGTATGAGAACACATACGGTCTTCCGATCTATATCACTCATACCATGAATGTCTTCGGTCAGAGACAACATCCAGAGAAGTACATACCAATGTGCATTAAGCGAGCTCGTGATGGTGAGAAGATTACAATCCACAGCGATAGAACAAAAACGATCCCAGGATCCCGTCACTATATTCATGCAGAAGACGTTGCTGACGCTGTTCTATTCCTTCTTAAGAACCAATTCGATTTAAAGACAGAATGGGGTGGAGCTAAGTGTCCTAAATTTAACATCGTCGGCGCAGAAGAGATCAATAACTATGAACTCGCAAAGATCATTGCCGATGCACAGGGTAAGGAACTCAACTACGAGTTTGTTGACTTCCACTCGAGCCGCCCAGGTCACGACCTTCGTTATGCTCTAGATGGAAGCAAGATGAAGAATCTTGGATGGGAACCTGCTACATCAGTTCGTGAGAGAATTGCAGAAGTAGTGAAGTGGACTCTAGAAAATGAGAGATGGCTAAAGACATGAAAGTACTCGTTACAGGAACAAACGGATTTATAGGTCAGAACCTAATCAAAAAATTACCATCTGATTGGGAGTTGGTTAAGTTTGATATTAAGGACTATCCAGACACGCGTCCAAAGTATCTAGATTTTAGCAATCTTGACTGGGTAATCCACCTCGGAGCTCTAAGCTCAACCACTGAGAAGGATGCTAGAAGAGTGATGGACCTAAACCTTGCGTGGTCCATCGAACTCGCAGAAGAATGCGAGAAACATAATGTGAATTTGCAATGGTCTTCGTCCGCATCTGTCTACGGAAACAAGTATAAGTGTCCGGTTGACGAGAGCAAAACTGTGTATCCTCTCAATCTATACGCAATGAGTAAGTATTTCTTCGAAGAGTATATGAGATCAAAAGCTCATAAATTTATATGGCAAGGATTTCGTTACTTCAATGTATACGGCCCGTGCGAAGATCATAAAGGATCTCAGGCCAGTCCGTATAATCAATTCGCGAGACAAGCTCGCGAGACTGGCGTCATTCGAGTGTTTGAAGGTTCTGAAAACTATAAGAGAGACTTCATACACGTTGATCGTGTAGTAGACGTACATCTTAAAATGATTGAGAAGAAAGAGAGTGGTATCTTTAACCTAGGCTCAGGATCTACTCGCAGCTTTCTTGACGTTGCGAGAGACGTCGCTCTTATGTACAATGCTAGTATAGAGACAATACCATTTCCTGATCATCTGAGATCTCACTATCAGGAGTATACTCATGCGGACATGTACAAATTAAATATGCTTCTCTAATTCTATTATCCTTATCCGATAAATCTCATTATATCTGAATTATTGAAAATGTCAACTAAAATAATAGGCATACACTCTTTTATAAATAGAAACAAAAAAGAGTGTATGCCAAATGACGACTATAGCAAACCTATACGTAGACCAAGGCGTCGATTATTCGATTGACCTATTTCTCACCACAACCGCCGGTGAAGAGTATGACGCTTCGAATAAATCATTTTACTGTAACATAAAGAAATTATATTCTTCTTCAATTTCCGCAAACGCTGAGATCGCTAGTTTTCTTAGCGCGAATACTGGTATGATAGAATTATACATTTCACCAGAAACATCCGAAGCTCTCGATCCTGGTAAGTATACATATGATATAATCATGATGAGTCAAGGCGGAACTCGAGTTAAAGTTTTAGAAGGTCTTATGTTTATCTTGCCAACGGTCACAAGGGTATAAGACATGTCGGAAACGGTAAGAGTTACGGTTGGAAGTGAAAGACTAAGAGTTAATGCCGTTGTTGGCAACGAAAAACCTAGAGTTTTTACAAACCAGACAAACTTAATAGTAAGAAGACTTAGAGATCTGGCAGATGTAGATATGAATACAAATGCTGACGGTTCTATTTTGGTTTACGACTCTGCTTTACAGAAATTTATCGCAACAACAACACTCAGCGAGCAGGTCATAGATGGCGGCACCTACTGAGTAAATAAATAAAGAAAACGACCACATAAAAAGAGTCGAAGAACAACATGGCCGCTATAATAAAGCATAAAAGAAGCTCTATTTCAGATAGAGTCCCAACAGTATCGGATCTTGAACTAGGTGAACTCGCCATCAACACCTATGATGGCAACATTTTCTTAAAGAGAAACCAGGATGGTGATGAAGCCATCATAACGTTTCTTGCTAGCAATCCTGTAAGAAATGTTGTTTACGTTCAAAAGAACGGTGATGATACGAACAGCGGAACATCTTGGGACGGCGCGTATGCCACAATAGAGAAGGCGCTCGAAGACGCGGCAGACAGAGAAGAAGAAGAAGTCACTCTTATTGAAATAGGCCCAGGCAGGTATACGACACAGGGTCATTTAGATGTGCCAGACAATGTTGTTATTCGAGCAGCTCATAGAAGCGCATTCATAAGCCCTGTCACCGGGTATGAAGAAAGAAACGTGTTCCGCCTAGGTTCTGGTTGCTTTGTTGAAGGTTTAGTATTCGACAATTGGCGTCTTGATAGTTTGGATAATCCAACAGAAGGTTTTGCGTTCTGTTTTAGACCAGGTGCAGTAATTCGTAGAGCGCCATACGTTCATAAGGTTGTAGTTAGAACAACTCCATTCTGGGATACTGTTGCGCCACCTTTGGACAGAGATAATGCAAATCCACTTATTGGTAGGGGTGCCGGTGTTATTATAGCCGATGGGTCCGTATGTTCAGCATATAGTATCTACCCAAACATTATGGCTTGGGGCGCTACACCAGTCTCTCATAATGGTATTGGGTATGTCGCAAGGAACGGTGGACTCATTAATGCTGTTAATGCAGTTAGTATGTGGGCACACAAACATTTTCTTGCTCTTGATGGCGGGCAAATTATTTTATCTTCTTGCTCTACTCAATTCGGCGACTATACTATGGTCGCGGACGGATCAAGAAACATCGTTGTTCCTACAGAAGTAGCAGAGGGATCATTATCAATACAGACAGCTGCATCAAATGCCGTCTCTGCGGCTAGAACAACAATTATAAATGCTACTTGGAATAATCTCGTGTCTGGTGGATACACTAACGGGTGGACTGCACAGGACGAAGAATTTATCAGAAGAGAAGCTGCCGCATTTCTTCAGTCAATTGTGTGGGTTCTGCAGACTGCGAATGAAAAACCAATGCTAGATTTTGCAAAAGGTCTGTTTGATACTATCGGCGAAAAGGTGTATGCAGAGTCAAAAGAAAACGCAATTATACACTCGTTCGAGTTTATGAGAAACACTATTATTGCATTAGCAAACGTTAATTCTGCTTCAGACACGATAGTAACTAACCTGGTCTCTGCATTAATAGACACGATCGAAGATACGAATAGAGTTTCCGAGCCTTCTACGATCACGGCGATAGGCCACACATGGACAGCACTCATGGCCGGTGTCGCGCTAACAAAAATACCACCTGCTAGAAATTTTGCGACCATCGAAGAAAGTATACTCGAGTTAAATAATGGCATAGTCATTGCGTCTGGCCAAGACGATCAAGGATCGGCTCTCTTCATTGGTGGCATGAAGATCGATGCAGATACTGGCGAACTTACGGGTCCTCCATTTGAACAATCAGTTAATAGAATTGCAACTAGAGCAGCAATCGCAAGGAGTTTTTAATCATGGCACGTATTACATGTAGAACGCCATCAACCGGAAAACCTTTAAGAATAGCGCAGAATAGTGTAGCTAACACATTTCAAGTAATTGCAGAAGCACCTGACTTCTCTCTTCCAGACGCATCAAACAAATATTCTGAAAGAGATCCGGCCGACGCTTCACGAGCTATACGCCCTGGAGAGATCTTTTTGCTTACGCCAATCTCTGCTAGAAATAAAGATTCTGTTGATAGGTGGATTGAAGTCGTTTTTGTAACTGAAGGTGGTACAACTATTGAAATAGGAAAGATAGAAGTTCCGGCTGGTGACACTGCGTTTATTCCTATTCAGGGCAGAAGTTTGTTTAAGAGAACGGCATCTAATGCAAATGGCGATAGACTTCAAGTTAGAGCAGAAGTGTCCGGCGTATTTGATGTTATGGTGGCCGCAGAAGAAAGACTGTCAAGCGAACATAGCGGAGTGGTGTAAGTTAGATGACAGAATTTTTATCAGGAATGAATTTATCAGGTAAAGTAAAAAAGACACCTCCTACAGAAGTGTCTCCGGATAGATACAAGTATATTAAACTTTCTGAAACAGAACCAGATCTCGGTGTTCCAGAAGCAAATAACTATGTTCTTGCGTCTGATACAGAAGGAAATCGCTTTTGGTTAGAGACGAGTGGAGTTCAAGGAACAACTGGCCTTCAAGGTGAGCAAGGTACGCAAGGAGTTGAAGGATCTCAGGGTACACAGGGTACTCTTGGTATACAAGGCGAACAAGGTACACAGGGATCTCAAGGCACGCAAGGTCTACGGGGAGACCAAGGTCTTCAGGGTACTCTTGGTATACAAGGTGAGCAAGGTACACAAGGATCTCAGGGTGCACAGGGTACTTTTGGTATACAAGGTACGGATGGCAACTTTGGCGGGGCATCGTTTGATTACACCTATAGCACTTCCATTATTCAATCTGACCCAGGCACCGGAAGATTAAAGTTCAATGATGCAGACATAACGACTGCAATTAGAATGTTCATCGATGACACAGATGACAACGGTATTGATATTCAATCATTTTTAAGAACAATCGATGATTCTACTTCAACGATTAAAGGACACTTTAGAGTATCTAACAGAACTGCGTCTCAACGATTCGCTCTCTATACAATTTCATCTATATCAGAAGAAGCAGGGTTTTTCTTAGTTAACTGTGGGTATGTATCTGGGTCAGTTAATAACTTTAATGATAACGAAGATATTATCATTACATTTGCTAGAACTGGAGATATTGGAGATATTGGACCACAGGGCGTGCAAGGTGCGCAAGGTGTTCAGGGAACTCGGGGTCTTCAAGGCGAACAAGGTCTTCAAGGAACGCAGGGCACTCAAGGTTTCCAAGGTACTACTGGGCCACAAGGCGTTCAAGGCACAACCGGAACTCAAGGAACGACTGGAACCCAAGGTACTATTGGAACACAAGGTCTTCAGGGAACACAAGGTACCCAGGGTACTACTGGTACACAAGGTACAACTGGGACGCAGGGAAATAATGGATCGCAAGGTCTACAAGGAACACAGGGTGAACAGGGAACCCAAGGCGAACAAGGTATTCAAGGTACTCAGGGAACCCAAGGCGAACAAGGTATTCAAGGTATTACCGGGACGCAGGGTTTTCAAGGAACATCTGGATTTCAGGGAATTCAGGGAACCGCGGCCATAGACGGAGCAGAAGGTTCTCAGGGTACGCAAGGTCTCCAGGGTACACAAGGAACTGTCGGATCTCAGGGTCTCCAAGGCGAACAGGGCACTACTGGAACACAGGGTTTTCAAGGCACGCAAGGTCTTCAAGGAGAACAGGGAACACAAGGACTCCAAGGCAATCAAGGTGAACAAGGACTTCAGGGAACTCAGGGTGAACAAGGACTCCAAGGCAATCAAGGTGAACAAGGACTTCAGGGAACTCAAGGTACCCAAGGTATCCAAGGCGAACAAGGTACTCAAGGTACTCAAGGTCTTCAAGGCGAGCAGGGTACTCAAGGTCTTCAAGGCGAACAAGGTACTCAAGGTCTTCAAGGCGAGCAGGGAACTCAGGGAACACAAGGTCTTCAAGGTACTCAAGGTGAGCAGGGCACTCAAGGAACACAAGGTCTTCAGGGAACGCAGGGAACTCAAGGCACGCAAGGTACTCAAGGTCTTCAAGGCGAACAAGGTATTCAAGGTCTCCAAGGCATCGAGCTCGTATTAAATTATATTGGATCATGGGTGCAGGCTAGCTATGTAAAAGATACTGTTGCTGTAAGCACGGTTGATGGTAACACTTATGTATCAAAGCAAGTCATCACGTCTGTTTATCAGGACCCTGCGGTTAATACTACTGAATGGGAACTATTTGTTCTACAAGGAACTCAGGGTCTTCAAGGTGAGCAGGGAACTCAGGGTCTTCAAGGTGAGCAGGGAACTCAGGGTCTTCAAGGTGAGCAGGGAACTCAGGGTCTTCAGGGTGAGCAGGGAACTCAGGGTCTTCAGGGTGAGCAAGGTACACAAGGACTTCAGGGTGAGCAGGGAACTCAGGGTCTGCAGGGTGAGCAAGGTACACAAGGACTTCAGGGTGAGCAAGGTACACAAGGACTTCAGGGTGAGCAGGGAACTCAGGGTCTGCAGGGAGATCAAGGTCTTCAAGGTAATTTTGGTATACAAGGTATACAAGGATCTACCGCAGGAGATGCTGCAACTCTAGACGGATTGGATAGTCTTCAATTCGTAAGATCCGATGTTAGCACCACGATGACCGGTGGTTTCTTAACTCTTGCACAAGATCCATCTGGTAATCTACAAGCCGTCACAAAACAGTATGTAGATACACTAGTATCTGCGGCTATACATTATCACGACCCAGTTAGAGTAGAGTCACCAATCTCTCTTAATGCTATTTATGATAACGGAATATCAGGAGTTGGCGCTACATTAACGAATGGCGGAACTCAGCTAGGTCTTATTATAGATGGAATTACGCTAAGTACTGACAACCGTGTTCTTTTATATCAACAAGCTAACACGGCTCATAACGGCGTGTATACAGTCACAGATACTGGTTCTGCAAATACTGATTGGGTTCTTACTCGTTCAACCGATACAGATTCTTACAGCCCAAGCGATTCTGGAAGTATAGGTAGAGGCGACGCGTTTTACGTCCTAGAAGGTAACACCGGAGCCGGCGAACTCTATGTACTGACCACAGAAGGAGTCATTACATTTGGAAGCACTGGCATAAACTTCTCACAGATAAGCTCTTCACAGATTTACAAAGCAGGCGCTGGATTAGAACTCAATGGTGTTGAGTTTTCTATTAATCCAGATGCGAATATTATAGTAAGTGGAGTTACAATACAAAGTATAGGACCTGTAATAAACTCAAGCGGTACGTGGGTTGGAGATCCAACTAATTTACAGGGAGCTCAGGGTACAACCGGATCGCAAGGTCTTCAAGGATCTCAAGGTACGGCTGCTGTAGACGGATTAGACGGTGCTCAAGGTCTTCAGGGAACTCAAGGCACGACTGGATCACAAGGAACAACAGGAACTCAGGGAGTTCAAGGAACTACTGGATCTCAAGGTCTTCAGGGATCACAAGGAACTCAGGGTGAACAAGGTATTCAAGGAACTCAAGGTACTACTGGATCTCAAGGTACTACTGGATCTCAAGGCCTCCAAGGAACTCAGGGTACTACCGGAACTCAAGGTCTTCAGGGAACTCAAGGTACAACTGGAACTCAGGGTACTACCGGAACTCAAGGTATTCAGGGAACGATTGGTACCCAAGGTACTACTGGAACACAAGGTATTCAAGGTACTACCGGAGTTCAAGGAACTACTGGATCTCAAGGTCTTCAGGGATCACAAGGAACTCAGGGTGAACAAGGTATTCAAGGAACTCAAGGTACTACTGGATCTCAAGGTACTACTGGAACTCAGGGAACTACAGGATCTCAAGGTATTCAGGGAACGCAAGGTACAACTGGATCTCAAGGTACGACTGGATCTCAAGGAACTCAAGGACTTCAGGGTGAGCAGGGAACACAAGGTACAACTGGTATTCAAGGTACTACCGGTGCGCAAGGTACAACTGGATCTCAAGGTCTTCAGGGAACACAGGGAACTACAGGATCTCAAGGTCTTCAGGGAACACAGGGAACTACAGGAACACAAGGTACGACTGGAACTCAGGGAACTACAGGAACTCAGGGAACTACAGGATCTCAAGGTCTTCAGGGAACACAGGGAACTCAGGGTCTTCAAGGTGAGCAGGGAACTCAGGGTCTTCAGGGTGAGCAGGGAACTCAGGGTCTTCAGGGAACACAGGGAACTCAGGGTCTTCAAGGTACACAAGGAACTCAGGGTCTTCAAGGTACACAAGGAACTCAGGGTCTTCAGGGTGAGCAGGGAACTCAGGGTCTTCAGGGTGAGCAGGGAACTCAGGGTCTTCAAGGTGAGCAGGGAACTCAGGGGGCAACTGGTACACAAGGTACAACTGGTACACAAGGTACAACTGGTACACAAGGAACAACCGGTACCCAAGGAACTACTGGATCGCAAGGTATTCAAGGAACTACCGGAACTCAAGGAACAATCGGTACACAAGGAACAACCGGTACCCAAGGAACTACTGGATCGCAAGGTATTCAAGGAATTACTGGAACTCAGGGTACTACCGGTACACAAGGCACGACTGGAACTCAGGGAACTACAGGAACGCAAGGAACAACCGGTACCCAAGGAACAACAGGAACGCAAGGTGCTACTGGATCGCAAGGTCTTCAAGGTACGACTGGATCGCAAGGTATTCAAGGAACTACCGGAACTCAAGGAACGTCTGGGACTGGTGCACAAGGTATTTCAGGTGGATCTACTAGTTGGATCTTAAGAACTACCAATTACACTGCGGTTTCTGGTGATAGAATACTCACGAACACGGCCGGCGGAACATTTACAATTACACTCCCAGCTACACCCGCCACAGGAGCGTTCGTTGTAATCGCTGACGCTAACGATTGGTCAGCTATAAATCTAACGGTCGCAAGAAACGGAAGCACTATCGAAGGCATAGCTGATGATATTACAATGGACGTTAAAGGCTTTTCTGTAGAGTTTGCTTATGACGGTACAACTTGGGAAATATTTACTGCGATTGGTCTTCAAGGAGCGCAAGGTACAACCGGCTCACAGGGTATACAAGGTCCTACCGGCCCATCTACTACGATCAACGCGGTTGACGTATCAGATGACGATACAGTTTTCCCGGTGTTTGTAACAGCCGCTGGTTCAAATCAACTCGCAGAAGTTTCTACGACTAGACTATATTTCAATCCTTCGACCGGAGATCTGTCGGCAACTAACTTTAACTCACTTTCAGACGTAACATTTAAAGAAAACTTTAAGTCTATCGATAACAGCTTTGATATTCTAGAACAAATAAATACGTATAGTTTCGATTGGAAAGATAACAAGACAAAGAGCTACGGTGTGATTGCGCAAGAACTAGAAAAGATCATGCCAGAGCTTGTAAAAACAAACGGAAGTGGTTTAAAGACAGTTACATATACTCCACTTATTGCAATCTTGATTGAAGCAGTTAAGAAACTAAAAGCTGACGTAGAAAACATAAAGAGAGATAACTAATGCCAATATCACTAAAAAATGCTATTTCTCCTAACGTTGGTGTTGTTAAATCCTGGGTAAAAATAACAAGTAACTACACGGCGCTGAATGGTGATAAACTCATTGCTGATACGTCGGCCGGGTCCTTTACGGTGACTATGCCATTTTCACCTTCTCCTGGGCATGCCGTGCAGATTACCGACGGTGGAAGTTGGCTAATAAATAACTTGCTAGTTAACTTTAACGGCGCGACTATCGAAGGCATAAATGATACACTGTCTGTTAACATACCACAAACAACCGTAGAGTTTGTTTATGACGGCACTACATGGCAATTTATTTCAAATATTGGTGCGAGAGGCTCTAGCGATGAAGCTGCAGCTTTCGCTATAGCATTAGGATTCTAAAGGAAAAATTATGGGTAAGAAGATTATAAGAGATTACGTTTTTTCTCCTGGCGGTGCTAACGTTGGCACAATAAAAATACCTGGAAGATATACTTTAGATCAGCTTCTGCTAATTACTAACGTTACAGATAATATTATCCTGTACACATTTGGTAACTCTACATACGGTGGTACTACAGCAACGTTTACTGCCGCAAACGACGCAACTAACTTTCCTACTATCACACAGCGAGAAGATGGGTTCACAACGATAACATTGGGAGTAAGCACTACTGGTCAGAGTGCTAGTGATTCTCTTCAAATTTTTGTTTACGGTAACGAAAACGCTGCCTCTACTATAAGACCTTGGAGTTTTGGTACTGATGCTATCGAAAGAATGCGCGTATCAAATCCCGAATCACTCATCGATGCTGACTTTGAATATGGTCTACAGCCGACAAAATGGGCAGGTTATGGAACTGTTCGCGGCTATCCATCCGCTTATGAATTACCGGGTGTTGACTTAGTTGTAACTGCTATTACTACAGATGGTGCTTCAACAAATAGTTTAATTACAGTCACTACGTCTGTCGCGCACGGTATCGCTGCGGGACAAGCGATTAATATTTCAGCTCTAAACTCTGGAATTGCAGGATTTAGTAGAGCTGACGGAACATTTATTGTTAACACAGTGGGTGTACCTAACACTAGCACGCTAACATATTTTGCAAGGGGTGTAGTTGGAACCAATGGACAATCATTACTAACAGATGCTACCACACTAAAGCGTGGAGCAATCTATTCAGGCGCTTCGATACCAGTAGCATCAGCAACGAGCAATGGTGCTAACCCGTCAGTAATTACTTTAAACTTTACCAACCCACACGGATTAATTCCTGGTACTGCTATCCACTCTATCGTTGCATCTGGTACTCAGGCTGCGCTTGCTTCTGGGCCGTTTGTTGTTACGAGTGTTCCTAGTTTAACATCATTAACATATACTGCACGAGGTGGCGCTGTTGTTGTGTCTCCAGCGACCGTTACTTTATATGCGTTTACAAATTCTACGATTGTTCACAGACCACAGGACGGCGGAGTTATTCTTTCAACTAAAACTCCAACATATGGCGCAACAGTTGCTCGTCAGAGTAAAAGATATTTTCGTTATCAATCAGGTAAAGGTTTTCTTTGGTCGACTGGAACGTTATTTAGACCAAACTATGATATTCGGAGTATAACTGCTTCCGGAACCACCGTCGGTTCTACGATTACTGTTACAACTGATGACATTGATCATGGTTTACAGATCGGCGCAGTTATAGAAATAGCAGGATCGACAACTTCTGGGTATAATGGCACATATACAGTAGCATCTATCGTAAGCGACTATCAGTTTACAGTATTAGCGACCAGTGTACTCGGTGCAACTACTGCAGTGTTAAATATCACGCCAAAGGTGTATGTAATAACATGGGATGGCGCAGCTGTAAGAGCTGGGTTGTTTGACGAACAAAATGGATTATTCTGGGAATATGATGGTAGTATTTTATCTGTAGTAAAAAGAAATTCTACTGCACAATTAAGTGGAACTCTATCTGTTACGCAAAACTCAAATGCGGTGACTGGCGTAAATACAAGATTTACTCAGCAATTAAAAGCAGGCGATAGAATCGTTATCCGCGGTATGACTCACCATGTTATACAAGTAGTGAGTGATACTTCTATATTTGTGTCTCCTGATTATAGAGGTATCAATGCTTCTGGTGTAAAGGGTAACTTAATTCAAGAAACAAGAATTAGGCAGTCGCAGTTCAACATTGATACAATTGACGGAACCGGGCCAAGCGGGTTTAATATTAACCTAAGTAAGATGCACATGGTCGGTCTACAGTATTCGTGGTACGGCGCTGGCTTTGTTGATTTTATGGTTCGTGGTAGTGATGGTAACTGGGTTTTCGTGCATCGTATCAAAAATAACAACGTGAATGATGAAGCTTATATGAGATCTGGTAACCTCCCGGTTCGCTATTCTATCGAAAACGATACTCCAGTAACATCTCTAACTTCTACGATCGACAGCTCAGTTACAACAATTCCAGTTGCAGCACTGGAACACTTTCCAACAGCAGGAACATTGTACATAGATAACGAAATTATCAGTTACACAGGTAAGTCAGCGGCAAGTGGAGCTGGTAACTTTACCGGTGCGACTCGTGCAGCAACACTCACTCAGTGGCAAGCAGGTACTTCGACTGGATTTACTGCTGCGGCTGCTGCAAGCCATACGGCCGGCACTGGTGTAATTCTAATAAGTAATACGTGTTCTCCAACTCTAAGTCACTGGGGTTCTGCGTTAATCATGGACGGTGGATTTACTAAGGACCGTGGATACATCTTTAACTATCAGAGAGTCGGTTTGAGTCTTACAACCGCGAACCAAACAGCGTTCCTCATTCGTCTTGCTCCATCCGTTTCAAACAGTCAGGTTGGTGGTCTTGGAGTAAGAGATCTATTGAATCGTTCTCAGCTTCTTCTACAAGCAGTCGGTGTATCTGTTTCAGGTGGTACAAACCCTGGTGCTTGTATTGTTGAAGGCGTGTTGAATCCTAAGAATTTCTCTTCAGCGACGTGGCTTCCATTAAACGTAGAATCTGCGGGTGGCCAGCCAAGTCTCGCGCAGGTTGCGACTTCTGTGACTTATAGTGCGGGCACCGTTGCGGTACCAGGTGAACAGGTGTTTGCGTTTGCTGCTCCTTCTACCGCATCTGGCGCAGTGAACGATAGACTAGAACTTACGGAACTGAAGGAATTGACTGGTGCTCCACTAGGAGGAGATTTCCAATATCCAGACGGCTCTGACATTCTTGCGATTAATATTCGTTTAACCGCTGGTACTGGCACGGGTCACGTTCTTCTTCGTTGGTCAGAAGCTCAAGCATAAGGGATTAAAATATGGTAGTCTTAGCAACAGATTTGATTTCAGCTTATTTGCCGCCGGGTCCGGCGGTAGAAGTAGAGACTGGAAACAACGCTAATGGTTTTTACGTGCGTCTTGCTGGCGGAACTCAGATGTGCTGGCATACCTTTTCAATAACTCCGTCCGCGTCAAACACACCGACACTAGGGGCATGGACTTTTCCGATAGCATTTGCTGCAGCACCATATGTTCATGTTTCTGTTAACTCTACTGTTCCAGGAACCACAGTTACTGGTTGGTCTTCATCTGGTGCTACTACAACGGCCGTAAACGTGTATATTTCTCGCGCGAACACTACTGCTACGAGCGTGATTGTATTTGCTATCGGTAGTTGGATTTAATAGTACCGATTTCATTGATAAATAAATGTAGTTGACAGAACTTACATTCATATTATGAGGAATTTGATTACATCATGTCATTTTTTGAACACGTCAAAGACGCGCATCAAGTAGAACAAACGTATAGATACGAAACTTCTACAACTCTAGCACAACAAGCGTTAACAGATGGTGGAAGTATTCATCCACTGATCGTTCCATCAAAGCTCACCGGCGGCACCGGGCTTATGAACCCGTCAATTCTTGTTCATAAAGGAAAACTAATAGTTAATGTAAGATGCACTAACTATTTCTTTTATCATTCTGAGAAAAAGAAGTTTATCCATCCATGGGGACCTCTTACATATCTTCACCCAGAAGATGATATGAAGTTGCGCACAGAGAATTTTTATTGTGAGTTGGATGGAAATTATAACATCACTCGAGTAAACCACGTAGACACTTCAAAACTTGATAAAGAACCGATATGGGAATTCGTTGGTCTTGAGGATGCAAGACTTGTTGAATGGAACGAAAAACTCTACATGACTGGAGTTCGTAGGGATACGAATACGACAGGCCAAGGAAGAATGGAATTATCAGAGATAGAGGTTCTCGATAATGAAGTAATAGAAGTATCTCGCACGCGTATCGGTGCTCCTGGCGAAGATACATCTTATTGTGAAAAGAACTGGATGCCGGTTCTAGATCAAGATTATACGTACATTAAGTGGTGTAACCCGACAGAAGTAGTTCTTGCTGATATAGAAAAAGCCAAGGCAGAAACCGTGTTTTTAGGCGACACTCGAATGTTTAATAGAAATCCAAAGGGATTGACTGAACCTAGAGGCGGTTCACAAGTCATTTCTTTTGGTGATTACTATATTGCGTTAACTCACGAGGTTGATCTTTTTAAGGGAGAAAAGAAGGTAAAGGACGGAGTGTATCGCCATCGCTTTATCGTATGGGATAAGAATTGGAACATTGTGAAGTTCTCTGACGACTTTACTATCATGGGTGGTCATACCGAATTTACATGCGGAATGTGCCATTATAAAGGACGAATACTTATTACGTTTGGGTTTCAAGATAACGCCGCTTATCTACTCGAAGTGCCGTATGCGACTATTGAAAAATTTGTAAATAATGCGAAGGTTTGATATGACGGAAGAAATAAAACAGTTGATCACGATGTTCGCTCTTAATCCTAGTGACCCAGAAGTTAGTTTTATGATCGGTTCGTACTATGAGGATTTAGGTCAGTACTCATCGGCAGGGTCTTATTACTTACGCTCGGCAGAAAGATTCGATGATAGAAATAAATCTTATGAGAGTCTAATAAGATTAGCAACATGCATGCAATCTTTGGGAAGACGGAAATATTCAACAAAGGGCCTTCTAAACTTTGCGATATCTCATATGCCAACGCGTCCAGAAGCATATTTAATTCTAAGCAAGTTCATTGAGAGCAGCGAAACGAATGACGAGAGGTGGTTTACTGCCTATTCACTCGTGTCTACCGCGCTAAGCATTCCAGACTTAGATAGTTTAAAATCGTTGAGAAGAAAAACCACATATGATGGAAAGTATTCTCTCTTACTTCAGAAAGCTCATGCTGGTTTTCATAGCGGGTTCATAGAGGAATCTAGAGAGATACTTCTTTCTATTATAAACAGCAGTGATGCCCCTAGACATCATCAGAAAGCTGCTATGAAAAATCTAATGATGATCAAAAAAGAAAATCATAGGTCTCAATACTATCATAACGAAACTCCGTTAAAAGATGTTTACCAATCTAGTCTAGCAAAGTACGCATTAGCAAATGGCGGATCGATCCATCCTATTGTTGTACCTCACTCTGTATCAAAAGGAATGGCGACAACAAACGCGTCTGTATTTGTTGACAGTCAAGAAAGAGTCTTTGTAAATCTCAGAGAAACTAACTATACTCTTTATTATAGTAATAAGTTTCCAGATAAAGATGGGCCTTTAAAATATCTTTATCCTGATAGTGATATTAACATCAGGTCCGAAAACGTTGTATGTAGACTTGACGATCGTCTTAATGTTATATCTGCGGACAGAATTGATATGAAACTTAATGAGGATCCTAACTGGTTCTACATTGGGTTGGAAGATGGAAGACTCATAGAATGGGAAGGTAAAAAGTATCTCTGCGGAGTAAGAAGGGATCATATACTCGAAGGTAAGGGTAGGATGGATCTTTCACAGATTGAGATAACCAAGAACGGCGTGGTTGAGGTAGAACGGTTTTCAATTCCAGCGCCGGGAAACGACGACACCTACTGTGAAAAGAACTGGATGCCTATTCTAGACAAGCCGTTCCAATGGGTGAAGTGGACCAACCCAACTCAGATAGTTTCATTCGATACTAAAACTCTAAAGACTAACACCGTACATCTTGAGGAGTCTAAAAAGTATCGGTTCCCTCGTGATCTAAGAGGTGGTTCGCATATCATACCTTGGAACGAAGACTACTACATTGGCATTACTCACGAATGCATGTATAATAACAACGATAGCGGAAGAAGATACTTTCAGAGAATTATAGTTTGGGACAGAGACTGGAATATAGTATGTTCCACTCGTGACTTTACAATGATGAGTGGATCTATTGAGTTTGTTTCAGGTATTGCTTATCATAAGAACGATGTGCTTATATCGTATGGGTACGAGGATAACACATCATATATACTAAGAATACCAAAAAATGTATTTGACGATTTTGTTTTGAGAGGTTGATATGCTTGTAGAAAAGATTAAATCTTATGTAAGTGATCCAGAAAACGCGCAGTTCAACTACGATCTTGGAAAGGAGTATGAAGTACTTAAACAGTACTCTGCCGCCTGCGGATACTTTTTAAGAGCTGCGGATAGAACTGACGACAACGAGTTGGTCTATAATTCTTTAGTGTCAGCCGCAAAGTCTCTAATAGAGCACGGTGACAGCTTCGCAATCGTAGATAAGATTTTAAAGCATGCTATGTCAATAGATACGTCAAGAATAGACGCGTTTTATCTTATGCTGCTAACTTATAAATATATTGGAGAAGATCAAGCATTTGAGGAAATGCACCCAGTCTTTCTTCGACTAAAAGAAGAAACCACTAAGAGCGAGATATATGATATGATAAATTTGAACGATATAATGAAGAAGTACATTCCTTCGATTGGTACTATTAGATACTCCGAAGACCAACCACAAAAAGATTTCAAACACATGATAGAGAAAGAGTTTGCAGCGGCTGCTACGACTCCTAGTGACATTCATGAACACTTGCCGGTTCTATACGAACTCGCCAAAGAATGCAATCATATAACAGAGATGGGTGTAAGGTTTGGAGTTAGTACTAGGGCATTCTTGAGAGCTAACGCAAAACTAATTTCTTATGACATCGTTACAGATCAAAAAGTAGTTGAACTCATGAATAATGCTAGTTCCGCTGGAAAAGACACAAAGTTCATTGAAGCGGATGTTCTTAATGTCGAGATTGAGGAGACAGATCTTTTGTTTATAGACACATGGCACGAATATGAACAACTAAAGAAAGAACTATCTCTTCATGCTAACAAAGTAAGAAAGTACATCGCATTTCATGATACGAACACATATGGTCTAAAAAATGAAGGTGGAGACAACAAACAACTTACACAAGGGCTCCTTCCTGCGATTATAGAGTTTCTTATTGAAAATCAAAATTGGAGATTTAAGATGTTTCTTACAAACAACAATGGTCTCACAGTGCTAGAAAGAATTTCGTAATGAATAGTCTAAATGACAACATATCATTTGATGGTATAGATTCTATAGAAACTGTAGCAACGCTATATCACGAATTCTTTATAAGAAATGATTACGATTGGTGGTATAAAGTTCAACCAAACGACATCGTAGTGGACATAGGTGCATGTAACGGAATGTTCACATGTCATGCTCTGGACAACGGCGCCAAAAAGGTGTATTCTATCGAGGGAAATTCTAAACTCATAAAAACAGTAATACACAATGCGTCACCACATATCATAAATAAAAAAGAATCTCCATTGGTTCCTATTAACTGCGTTATAGGGAATGACCCAATGTATACTAGAAATGTTTTTGGCGAAGGATATGATAAGGCCGTTCCTATTCGTTCGTTTAAAGATATCATAAAGGAATATGATATCACGCATATAGACTATCTTAAGATAGATGCCGAAGGAGCCGAATATGATATCTTGTCAGAAGAAAATCTTGAATTCATAAAAAATAATGTTAAACACATTGCGGTCGAAGTGCATCTTGATTGCTTTGAAGATGCGCCAGTTTTATTCAAAAAATTTAGAGACAACTTCTTATCAAAATTTGATGCAAGTAAGATAAAATATCTTCAGGAAGATTCACAACAGAAAATGTATGACGATGCATATTTGAATTCAAAGTGGCCTCTCGGTTGGGGAAGCTGTTGGATGATCTACATCTGCAACAAGTCATTATAATAATTTGAGAGGTACAAATAATATGATAGTCGATTTCTTTCCTTTCTTTGCTCCATACGGAGAAGAAACACTTAAGCTGAGATATGAAGTACTTAAGGATCATGTAGATTATTTTGTTATATCAGAGTCAAATAAAACTCACGCTGGTCATAAAGTTGAAAGACAGTTTCCTGAGATCGCAGGCAGACTTGAGATGGATCCAAATAAGATCATCTATATAGCACACGATATACCGGACGACGACAAGTTGGAGATCCTTCCTATTGATATTCAAAACACGTATGGAAATCGTGATAAGATTGAATCGCAAAGAGCAAGAGCTCGTGAGCGCCTTCAGAAAGACGCGCTCCTAAAAGTCCTCGACACGTTTGATGATGATACTGTCTTTATTCACGGCGATGCTGATGAAATCATTCGGCCGGATGGAATTCCGTATCTATCACGTGTCTGCCGAGAAAACCAAGAGATAATCATTAAGGTTCCACTCGTTTATCTCGAAGGAAGAGCAGATCTTCGTCTTTATCACAGAGATAGTAACACACCGGTTCAATGGTCCGGCGCAATGTTTCTTGCTACGAAAGCTCAACTTAAAAGGGCTACACCAGCGCAGATACGTTCAAATGTAAATAACCCGTTTCCAATTCATTATATTACGGAAAACGGTGCTGCTATTCAGGATCTTGGATGGCACTTCTCTTGGATGGGTGGGCCTGAAAAGCGAGCCCTGAAGTCTCAAGTATGGGCCCATTATAACGACTCATTCGAGTGGTTAGGAGGAAATGAAACAGACAGCATTAAAGAGATAAAGTCATACCGTGACGAGACATACGTGACATTCTTAACAGAGAACGAAATGAAAGAAGGATCTACTCCGCCTTCTGGAAATAAAAATCACGTCTTAAAGAAGTACTCTATTAGTGGGCTACCAAAAGAAATTCTTGAGAGCGAGTACTTAAAGAACTACTTTCTGCCAGATGTCAAAGAAGATAGTTTAGATGTATTTGAAAGGGCTGTTATAAATCCTTCTTCTCTAATAAGCCCGTATAAAAAGAGAGTATGGATCGTAGACGATTTCTATCATAACCCAGATGAAGTAAGACAGTATGCTCTAACTCGTGAATTCGATAAGGGTGGCTTCGGAAAAGGATATATGGGAAATAGAACTTTTAAACAGTTTCTATTCCCAGGCCTGAAGGAAGAATTTGAAAAGATCATGGGAATGAAGATTACAAAATGGGAACAACATGGTATGAATGGCAGGTTCCAGACATGTTATGCAGGAGATGCTCTTGTTTATCACTGCGACGATCAGAAATATGCTGGTATGTTATTCCTAACACCCGACGCGCCATTCGAGACTGGTACTTCAATGTACGCGCATAAGGCAACACGTATTCGTCACAATTCTCATCCAGAGATCATGAGCACCTTCTCTGGGCACACTACTCTCGATAAAACTCCATATGAACCGGTCGACGTAGTTGGAAATGTCTATAACAGACTCGTCATATTTGACGCAGGTATGATTCACGCAGCATCCGGATACTTCGGATATAACAACGAGAATTCTCGCTTGTGGCAAATGTTCTTTTTTGACGCGGAGTAAAGATGAATTACGAAAACTTTGATTGGGGTCCAACAGATAAAGAATATGCAAACTTATTTACTAAAGAAAATTTTATCGATAGAACATACGAACTATTATATAAGATAAAAGAAATCGATGTCGTTGTAGATATTGGTGCAAACGTTGGTTCTTTCATATATTCTCTAAAGGATATTAAACCTAAACACGCATTTTGTTTAGAACCATCAAACATTGTATTCAAAACGCTGGAAAAAAATCTAGAAATATTTTCGTGTACACTGATAAATAAAGGTATATCTGGAGTAGATACCGACTACAACATAATCAAACCGGGGTCAGATTATATCTATCATCACGCCGGCAGTATGTTTTCAACTATTCGGTTCGATACGTTAATAAAAGATTATAACATAGAGACGATAGATTTCTTAAAATTTGATTGCGAAGGCGGGGAAGCTTTTATCTTCACTAAAGAAAATTCTTCTATGATCAAAAAAATAGTTAAGAACATAGCTGGTGAATATCACATAGTCGGAGTTCCAAATTCTATAGAGAACTTTATAGAATTTAGAGATAACTACCTGTTAGATTTAAGAGGAACAGAACATCTGCGTGTATATGAAAGAGATGGAAAAGACGTAACAGAACAAATTTTCGATAACAACTTTTTGCGTGCCTATGAAGAGTGGTGGAGAATTAATAACCCATATAAGGGTCAGTTTATGGTATATGCAAATTTGAAAGGAATGTAGAATGAAGATAGTACTTGTAACTGGTGGTTTCGATCCCCTTCATAGCGGTCATATTGCATACTTTAATGAAGCAAAAGAACTCGGAGATATTCTAATAGTTGGAGTAAATAGTGACGAATGGCTGACTCGTAAAAAGGGTCAGCCATTCATGAGTCTATCAGAAAGAGTTGCGATCGTTGAGAGCCTTCATATGGTCGATAGTGTCATGATATTTGACGATAGTGACGGCGGGGCGTCCGAAGCGATTAAGCTGTGTCTAGGAAAGTATCCACACGATGAAATCATTTTTGCGAACGGTGGTGATAGAACCGATAGCAATATTCCGGAAATGAGTATCGTAGACAGCCGACTATCGTTTGTGTTTGGAGTCGGTGGAACTCATAAGATGAATTCTAGCAGTAAGATCCTTACTGAGTGGAAGACACCTAAGACGGAAAGAAAGTGGGGATACTATCGAGTCCTACACTCGGACGGTCCTTCTACAAAAGTAAAAGAACTCATAGTCGAGCCAGGAAAGTCTCTCAGTCTTCAGAGACATAGTTTTAGAAACGAACTATGGTACGTTACAAATGGTACCGGTGCTATCAAACTAAACGGAGTGTTGTCGCCTTTAAAGAAAGGCGACTTTGTAAACATATATGTTTCTGACTGGCACCAACTCATTAACGATTCTTCTGAAGAACTAAAGATTGTTGAGATCCAGTATGGACAGAACTGCTACGAAGAAGATATCGAGCGCATCGAGTAAGTATATACTACCGGCTTGATAGATGTTAAATCTAATTATATCAGATATTTCACATATGTCAACCAAAAAATGTGGTTCATCTTCTTTTATAAATAGATCAAAAAGTAGGGTGATCAAACATGGCACGTCCTTCAACAAGAAGCGAATTCAAAGATTATGTTCTTAGAAAGATCGGTGCGCCAGTCATTCAGATCAACGTTTCTGATGAACAGATAGAAGATCGTATTGACGAGGCAATAGCATTCTGGAGAGACTACCACTATGATGGTAGCCAGATGATATATCTTAAGCATGCTCTAACACAACAAGAGATAGATCAGGGATATATCGAAGTACCACAAAACATTCTCGGTATCACTCGTATCTTTGATCTTAGCTCTTCTATCTCGACCGGTACCGGCTTCTTCAACGTTCAATACCAATTCGTTTTGAACAACCTAGAAGACATTACTGGGTACAACATTCAGCATTACTACATGGCTCTATCTCACCTACAGTTCCTGCAAGAAATACTTGTAGGCCGCCCTCTCATAAGATACAATCGCCATGTAAACCGTTTATATGTAGATGTAAATAAGGCCATATTGAATCCTGGGTCGTTTATCATTATAGAGGGATATGACATTATTGATGGCAACACATACTCCGACGTATGGAGCGATCGCTTTCTTCAGAACTATGCGTCTATCTTAATACGCGAGCAGTGGGGTGTAAACCTAACTAAGTTTACAAACATGCAACTTATCGGAGGTGTTCAGTTCAACGGCGAACAGATCCTATCGGAAGCAAAAGCAGACCGCAAAGAGATGGAAGAAAATGCGAAGACTTCACTTCAACCACTCGTTTACAATTTCGTTGGATGATAAATGGCGACTAACGTCTTTTTTCAAAACTATGGATACTTCAATGAGCAGCAACTCATTGACGACTTAGTCATTGAAGCAATACAGATCTACGGTGTTGATACTTACTATGTTACTCGAAAGTTAGAAGCGACCGACCAGATACTCAATGAAGACGATCTTTCAATCTTTAATGCGGCTTACTTAATGGAAGTATACGTAAAGAGCGTGGACGGTTTTCAGGGAGATGGTGACTTTCTTAGTAAGTTTGGTCTTCAGATTCGTGACCAAGTTACTTTTACTGTTGCGGTGAGAACTTTTGAAAGATACGCAACTAGATTGAATACTACTCTCATAAGACCGAAGGAAGGCGACCTTATATATCTTCCTCTCAATAATAAATTCTTTGAGATCTCTCATGTTGAGCACGAAAGCGTTTTCTATCAGAGCGGAGCTCTTCAAGTATTTGATCTTAAGTGTGAACTGTTTGAATACTCGAACGAAAGATTCGACACCGGAATTGAAGATATAGATACACACTTCGATGTTTTAAACACTGAAGATCTTGAAGTTAACAATCTTAATAAACTACTAGAAAAAGATCCAATCGCAAAGAACGTATTCTTTGAAGAAGAAGGCGATGATATTATTGACTTCACTGAGATAGATCCGTTTAGTGAGATTATCACAAGACCAACTAATTATGCTGTAACCGCCGATAGTAACGAAATCACTGCTGACTCTACCGTTGTAACAGCAGATACCATATAAGAGGAAGACATGGCAAAGCAAACCATCAATATCGGTACCGTCGCAAATGATAGATCCGGCGATCCCCTAAGAACAGCTTTTACTAAAGTTAACGCGAACTTTACTGAGTTGTATAACAGAGGTTCTTCAAGTTTTTCTGGGAGCTATAACGATCTTACGAATAAACCAAACATACCAGATGATATAGCTGATCTTGCGGATTCGTCATCGTTGTTGGCAGATATCGGAGACGTTGTTTTCACAGACAACGCCATTTCAGCACAAGATGGCGTTGACTTGCTTATTCACACTCACGACAACGACGATAAAGAAAGAGTGTCAGTAAATTTAATACCTAATGATGGTGCATTTATTGCAACTGCTTTGAGTAACATGCAAGATCAGCCGTTTTTATCAAACCAATGGGCTTCAGCTCAGTGGGTAACAATAAGCGAACTTGGCTATCTCGTTGTTACAAATTCACCTGCTATAATCAGTTTTATTAATAGCGCGCAATTTGATTACGCTACTGATATTAGCTTTCGTATTAATGGTGGTGATCCAATAGTACTAGGCAACTATACTATAAACGGTAACAATATAACTTTTAATACACTGCAGCGAGTTCCAGTGGAAAGCCCTGTTGTTGTAAATGAAATTAATTTTGACATGTACTTTTCTTCGAACATAGCAATAGATTATGATCAAGGAGAAATTAGATTAAATGCGGTTGAACTGGATATTAACATATCTACGACTGAGAATATAGGAATAAGCTCAAAATTTGTTGATGTTACTGGCGATGGGACTTTTAGTATAAAGAACAAAAGCGCTTCTGATTCTATTGACGTTGTTACAAACTCTGATGCGAGTGCCGAAACGTGGAGCTTTGGCGCTGACGGAACATTAACATTCCCTGACAATACCATACAGACTACAGCATGGACTGGAGTATATGCTATAACCCCAGCAGACTTGGTAGATCTCGAAGATCTCATTCCAGCCGAAGACTCTGAGTTTAACTTAGGATCTACTACAAACGCGTGGAATAACTTGTACATAGGATCAGGAATAAATTCTGTTACGGACTCTTCAATACTATTTGTTGCAAACAGCTCAGGTGATGGGCTTGGTTATTCTACAATCGAGCTACGCCCGGACTCGTCTGCTTCTGTGGATCAGTACATAATTATTGATCCAACTTCTCCAAACCATATTCACATACGAGCAGGTGGCACTCAAGACAATAGTCAAGCAGATCTATTTCTTGGCGGAGAGAACAGCTACTTTGGAGTTGTTTCCGGTTTGAATCCGAGCACTATTGTGGCAGCGAATAGCTTTATTTGGGAGTTTGGGTCTGATGGTGTTTTAACCTTCCCAGATGGGGGTGATATTCGCGTTGGGCAGGTTCCTGGCACGAGTAAAGGTGTGGCGGGTGATAAAGCAGGAACTCTCGCGTTTAACTCTTCGTACATATATTACTGCACTGCCAATTATACTAATGGATCGCCTGACATCTGGAAGAGAGTATCTTGGAGCAATGATACTTGGTAACTAAAGGAAAGTAGATGGCATTTGTAAATCACTTCTATAATGCAACGACAAGAAAATACGTTGCGCTATTTGGTACCCTATTCAATAAGATCTCTATCACCAGAGACGATCTACAGGGTGCAGAAGCGCAACGTATGATTGTACCTATTGCATACGGACCATTCCAAAAGTTCCTTGCTAGAATTACTCAGGATGCAAGTCTAAATCGTAAAACTTCCATCTCTCTACCTCGTATGTCTTTCGAGATTACAAATATGACGTATGATGGGCAGAGAAAGATACCTTCAAAGCAAAGGATCCAAAAGAACCTTGGAGAGACTGATAGTCAAAAATCATATGTGTGGACTGCCACACCATACAACTTAGATTTTTCTCTATACATAATGACTAAGTATTCTGAAGACGCGACTAAGATCGTCGAACAGATCATTCCGTTCTTTAAACCAGAATGGACTGCTACCGTGAAGTTAATTGATAACCTAGATCCAATTGACATTCCTATCGTATTAAATGGCATCACTAACGAAGACTTATACGAAGGTAGTTTTGAAGAAAGAAGATCTGTTCTGTGGACTCTAAACTTTACTCTTAAAGGTTGGTACTTTGGACCAGAAAGAGAAAAGAAGATCATCAAGTTTGTTGATACGGACATATGGGCAACATTAGACTCGTCAAAAGATCCAGTAGAAGGCGTAAATGTTTATCCAGGCCTTACTGCAAACGGCGCTCCGACTACGGATCCAGATCTATCCATTTCATACGAAGAAATTGAATATGATGACGACTGGGGCGTCATTAGAATTATAACGAGCAGCCCGGAAGATTAAAATGAGTAATGATAAGATATCTGAAGTTCTAGGCCTTAGACCAATCGAAGAAGCAAAACGTGATGAACTTCCTGCGGTTATTGAAGCTAAAGAAATAATTCCAGTCGTCTATGATAATAACATCGAAGACGACGAAACTATAAAGGACATAGAGCAAGCAAGAGGCAATATCAAGAACATCATAGAGCAGGGAGACGATGCTCTTAAGGAAATGATATCTCTTGCAAAACAGTCTGAGTCTCCTCGTGCATTTGAAGTTGCATCCACTCTTATGAAGACTCTGCTCGATGCAAACAAAGACTTCGTAGAAATGTCTACGAAAAAGAAGTATGCTAAAGAAGAAAAGATGGGTCCTAAAGAAGCCGCCCAGACTAACGTCACGAACAATAATCTGATACTCTCGACTGCTGATCTTCTTAAAATGTTAAAGGGTGACTAATGAGTGACGGCTATCTTGGTAATATACACTTAAAGAAAACTGGCGAACCTATTGAGTGGACCGCAGATCTCATTAAGGAATATATGAAATGCGCAGAGGATCCAGTTTATTTCGCAAAGAAGTATATTAAGATCGTTCACGTCGATAGAGGTCTCATACCTCTTGAGATGTACGAGTATCAGAAAGAGATTGTTGAGAAGATAACGAACAACCGTCGACTCGCTGTTCTAACCGCTCGCCAGTCTGGTAAAACGACAACTGCTGTGGCTGTGATCCTTCACTATATTCTCTTTAACGAGTTTAAGACTGTTGCAATTCTCGCAAATAAAGGTGACGCCGCGAGAGAAGTTCTTGCACGTATTAAACTTGCATATGAAGCTCTACCTAAGTGGCTTCAACAAGGTATCGAAGAATGGAACAAAGGTAACATCGCTCTAGAGAACGGATGTAACGTTCTTGCTGGCACTACATCTTCGTCTGCTATTCGTGGTAAGTCTGTGAACTTCCTCTATCTAGACGAAGTCGCGTTCATTGAAGGATACGACGAGTTCTTCGCGTCGGTCTATCCTACTATCTCGTCAGGCGAGTCTACAAAGCTTCTAATGACGTCTACGCCAAATGGATTAAACCACTTCTGGAAAACTTGTAAGGGAGCCGAGGAAGGAACTAACGGTTACGAATATGTTAAAGTTATGTGGTATGACGTTCCTGGCAGAGACGAAAAGTGGAGACAAGAAACTATCGAGTCGTTGGATCACGACGAAGAGAAGTTCAATCAAGAATATTGCTGTCAGTTCCTCGGTTCTTCGGGTACTCTTATATCTGGTGCAAAACTAAAGGATCTTGCATACTCAATACCACTATATGCAAACGAAGGTCTTTATCAATACGAAAAACCGATTGGAAATCACATATACATAATGACGGTCGACGTATCGCGTGGTAAGGGTCTTGACTACTCAACGTTTAACGTGATAGACGTAACATCCATGCCTTATAAACAGGTGTGCACCTTTAGAGACAACTATGTCTCTCCGGTTGACTTTGCTGCCGTCATATATAGAGTTGGAACCGCATATAACGGTGCTCTATGTCTTACTGAGATTAATGACATTGGCGCTCAGGTATCTGACACTCTTGTCATGGATTTTGGTTATGAAAATATGTTATACACAGAGAATAATGGCCGTGAAGGAAAGAGAATTTCTAACGGCTTTGGAAAAGTAACCGACACCGGAATTAGAACTACAAAATCTGTAAAATCGGTTGGGTGTTCTATGCTTAAACTTTTAATTGAGCAGGATCAGTTACTCATTAGCGATTTCGAGACAATACAAGAGTTGTCGCGTTTCTCTAAGAAACGCAACTCATACGAAGCAGAACCTGGGGCTCACGACGACTTGGTTATGAACCTTGTTCTTTTTGCATGGTTAACGAGTCAGGGATACTTTAAAGAAGTCACAGATATAAATACACTGAGTAAGCTGAGAGATAAGACAGAAGAACAACTCAACGACGATCTTCTTCCGTTCGGCTTTATTGACATCGGTGATGAACTGCAAACTTCTCAGTGGAACCCAGTGAAGAGTTGGATGTAAATCATTGTTTTTATAAATAGACTAAGAACCTGATTGAAACATCTAATCACACAAAGGAGAAAAATATGGTTTTTTCTGTAAGTCCATCTGTCATAGTTAGAGAAGTGGACGCCACCGCAGTAATTCCAGCAGTTGCGACTCCTCCTGCCGCAATCGCTGGTGTATTTCGCTGGGGTCCAACTAACGAACGCATCTTAGTTACATCAGAAGACGAGCTTGCTGCTCGTTTTGGAAAACCTTTCGCAAACACAACGTGGCAGAACCACGAAACATTTTTTGCCGCAGCTGACTTCCTATCATATTCGAACGCGCTCTATGTGACTCGCGTATCTTCGGTGTCAGCGGCCACAGCAACTGATACTTACTTCTCCGCGAAACACGCCGGCGAAATTGGTAACAGCATTGAAGTTGCTATTACTTCATCAGCTTCTTTTTCTGACGTGCTTGCAGAAGTTGGCGACGCAACTGGTACATTTGCGTTTAATTCGAACTCATTAAATCTATCACTCAATCTTGCAATTACGACAGCTCCACAAATAAATGACATCATTCGTGTTGGTAATCCTACGATAGGTTATCAAGATCTCGTCGTGTCTAACTATGTGGACAACGCCGCGAATAGCGCTCCATTTACTTACGATATAAGTTTTGAAAACAGATATACTCTAGCTGAAACTGATATGGAAGAACTTAGCTTTGAAAGAAGATGGGGATATTCTAATCAAGTAAGCGCGGCACCTGCAAACAACACTCTTGTTCATATCGCAGTTGTTGATAGGCTAGGCGGGTTTAGCGGTACCGTAGGATCTATTCTTGAACTATACGAGAACGTATCAATTTCTCCATCCGCAAAACTTCCAGACGGAACTACAAACTACTACGTTGACATATTGGCAAACCGTTCCGCATATATCAAAGCAATTGGGACCGATGCTGCACTAGGTGATAACATCCCATCCGCTGCGCTCACAGGAACGTTTGCATCTCCAATATATGAAGAATTCGCTGGCGGTAATGACGGCGATGGAGAAGCAGCAATTTCTCTTGGAAGAATTAGCCAAGGTTATGATCTTTACAAGGATCCTAATGAAGTTGATATCTCCGCACTTATAACAGGTAAGTCAACAAGTTCTAACCTTGCAAACTATCTAACGCAGAACATAGCAGAGTCACGTAAAGACTGTGTCGTGTATGCATCTCCAACCTATGCCAACGTCGTAACTCCTGCCAATCCAACGGATAAGATGAATAACGCTATTACATTTAGAAATAGCTGCACATCGTCATCCTATCTTGTGATTGATACTGGATATAAGTATCGTTACGACAAGTATAACGATACATACCGCTGGGTTCCGCTTAACGGTGACATCGCAGGTCTTTCAGCACGTATAGAATCTTGGGAATCTCCAGCAGGATACAAACGTGGTGTTATCAAGAATGTTGTAAAGCTTGCGTTCAATCCAAATAAAGCACAGAGAGATCAGCTATACGGAAACGACATCAATCCAGTTATTTCTCAGGTTGGCCAAGGTGTTCTTCTATTCGGTGATAAGACTGCTCTTGGAACTGCAACAGGAAGCGCATTCACTCGCATCAACGTTCGTAGACTCTTTATCACCGTTGAGAAAGCAATCGCAACTGTGGCTGCTTCGTTCCTCTTTGACTTCAACGACGAATTCACTCAGACTCAGTTTAAAAACTTGGTCGAGCCATTCCTTCGTGACATTCAAGGAAGAAGAGGTATCATAGACTTTAGAGTCGTCTCTGATGCTACAGTAAATACACCAGACGTAATCGACCGTAACATCTTTAGAGGCAACATCTTCATTAAGCCAGCGCGTTCAATCAACGTTATCGAGCTTACATTTGTTGCAACTAGAACTGGTGTAGAATTCGATGAAATCGTTGGTCAGCCACTCTAATAAATAAAGAAAAAGGAGTATAAACATGGCCTTCAATATAAACGAATTCAAATCACAACTAGTAGGAGGAGGAGCGAGACCATCGCTCTTCCAAGTCCAAATTACAAACCCAATCAATGCTATCGCTGACTTTAAAGTTCCTTTCATGGTAAGAGCAGCTGCTCTTCCTGAATCTAACGTAGGATCGTATCAGATACCATACTTTGGCCGTTTCATAAAGTATGCAGGTGACAGAACATTCGCAGACTGGACAGTATCCATCATTAACGACGAAGACTTCCTTATTCGCAATGCAATGGAAGCTTGGTCGAACGCGATTAACTCTCACGACTCAAATTCGAGAGCTCTTCCGCAGACATATAAGTCAAACGCGATCATAACACAGTACAGCAAAGATGGTAGACCTCTTCGTACATACGTGTTCGAAGGAATATATCCTATTGCCATCGGAGCGATACCAATGGCGTGGGAATCAACCGACCAGATTGAAAACTTTGATGTTACTTTCCAGTACGACATGTGGAGAGTTGAGGGCGCTACTGGCATTTCAACTACTTAATTATAGGATGTAAAATTTGCGTATCTTTGGCTTTGAGATAAAGAGAGACATCGGCGGTGCCGAAGAAGAAAAAGCTGTCTCCTTTGTAGAACCTAATAACGACGAAGGTGCGATCACCATAGGAAACTCTTTAGGAGGATCCTATGGTATCGCCATCAACATGGAAGGCGACGCCAAAACAGAAGGCGAACTCGTCACCAAGTATCGTGGAATGATGATGCAGCCAGAGATAGGTCAGGCAGTTGATGAGGTAGTTAACGAGGCGATCAATATTGATACGCACGAAAACGCTGTAGAGGTAGTTCTAGACGACACTGAACTTCCTGATAAAGTAAAGGATCGAATCGTCGAAGAGTTTGAAGAAGTACTTCGTCTTCTTGACTTTTCGAACTATGGGTACGATATCTTTCAGAAGTTCTACGTAGACGGTCGTCTTAACTATCATATCATTATCGATAATGAAAACATTAAAGACGGTATTAAAGAAATACGATACATCGATCCTCGCAAACTTCGTCTCGTAAAAGAAATGGACGAGAAGGCGAAAGATCCACATTCAGGTATTCCTCTTAAAAAGATTAAGAAAGAGTACTATCTCTATTCAGATGCTGGCTTTGGTTCGAAGTCAGTTTCAAACAACATTCATTCTGGGCAAACGGTACAAGGCTATCGCATTGCGAAGGATTCCGTTGCTAGAGTAACGTCAGGACTAATGAATGAAACGAACTCATTGGTCCTATCGTATCTTCATCCTGCGATCAAACCGTTAAACCAACTTCGTATGCTAGAAGATGCTACGGTTATCTATACGATCACCCGTGCTCCAGAAAGAAGAATATTCTATATCGACGTAGGACAACTTCCTAAAGCAAAGGCCGAGCAGTACCTACACGATATGATGACTCGTCATAAGAATAAACTTCAGTATGACTCTGATAGCGGCGACATTACAGACGGTCGCAAGTTTATGACTATGACTGAAGACTTTTGGTTTCCTCGTAGAGGTGGCGAGAGATCAACTGAAGTTGATATTCTTGCGGGAGGAAGCGCACAGGCTCTTAGCCAAGATGAAAACCTTCAGTACTTCCAAAGAAAACTGTATAAGTCTCTAAAGGTTCCGATATCTCGTCTAGAACCAGAAACTATGTATAGCTTTGGAAGAGTCTCAGAAACTACACGTGACGAACTCAAGTTTGGCAAATTCATTCGCCGTCTAAGAGCTCGTTTCTCTGGTCTATTTGATCTTCTTCTAGAAAAGCAACTCATACTTAAAGGTATCCTAGATCCTGAAGAATGGGCTGAAGTTAAAGATAAGATCCGCTATGACTTTATGAAGGACAACTACTTTGAGGAACTCAAGCAGACTGAAATTCTTCGTGAAAAAGTCAATATGCTAAAGGATATAGAAGAGCAGATCGGTAAGTATTACTCTCGTGAGTGGGTCGTTAAGAATGTTCTGTTCATGACTGACGACGAAATGAGAGAGATGCAGAAACAGATGGATAAAGAGAAAGCAGCTGGTCTATACGATATAGAAATGCCTGGCGATCAACCACCTGACCAAGATCAACAGCCTCCTGCAGATCAACAGCAGCCTCCACAGGACGATCTAGAGGCAGAAGAATCATTAAAAGTTATAAATAACAGAATAAAACCATTCAAAAGAGGGCTCAACAAATGAAGACTCTACGTCAGATAATATCAGAGGTCGCGCAGCCAAAGGCCGGTGACGAGAAAGATTTCAAAGATAAACATATCATTGATAAGGTAGATCATCCTGTTGCCCCTGATCACGCGTTTACTGGAAATACAAAAAAGGCGCCTAAGCGCAGAGCAGACTACGATAAGGGCGAAGATGAGACTGTCTACGAAGGTAGCTTTGATGTTCCTACCGCTGAAGGTGGTGAGCACGATACCGAGGACAGCCATGTAAAGTATAAGAAGGGAAATAAGCCTTCTAAATCTGTTAACGAAGCAGTGTTTGTAATTCCTGAAGAAATCCTTGCAACTGAAAAGAATGCGTTCCACACCGCTGCTGCAAACGCTCACAAGTCAGGTGCAAAGCACTTTGCCTTTGGTGGCAAGAAGTATCCAGTCACGATGTCGAAGGATGCTGCTAGCACATTCGCTGGTAAGGGTTCCATGAAGAAGGAAGCAATGGATCCGGTCGGCAAAGAAGATGGTGACATTGATAACGACGGTGATAAGGATAAATCAGATAAGTATCTTCACAATCGTCGTAAAGCGATTGGCAAAGCTATTCGTAAAGAAGAAGTTGAACTCGACGAAGCAACCTTCTCTATGGATATCGATGGCAATTATAAGAAAAACGCCGCCTCAGGTGCGTTAAATGCAGGTCTTAAGATTAATTTTAAGCAGCACGGCGGTGCCACAGAAATGATTCTTATGGGTGATAAAGATAAGATTACAAAATTCTTAAAAGCTCGTAAGGTTCCATCTGCAGAAATAAACAACGGTTTTGTAAAAGAAGAAGCCGAAGAACTCGATGAGATCTCTCGCGACCTTGCTCGTAGATATATTCGTAAAGTTGCTGACAAAACCAACACAGGCGAATTAAGCACTAAGGAAGTCATGAAGCGTAGACCTGGTGTAAATCTTGCTGGCAAAAAAGCATACCCTGGGGTTGCTGGTGAACCAAAGGTTCGCGCTACCGAGAGTGTAGAGCTGGATGAAATTAGTAAGAAGACTCTTGGTTCATATATCAAGAAAGCTAATATAAGCGCTATGGATCAGGCTAGAAAGTCTGGAGAATATAATAACCCAGATCAACCAAAGAATTTTAGCAAAGCTATGGACAGAATGCGCGGTATTAAAAAGGCAACTGATAAACTCGTTGCTAAAGAAGAAGTCGAACAACTCGACGAGCTTTCTCCAAACACTCTACATAGCTACATCAAGAAAGCTGCTGGTAATATGGCAGGTAATGCTGCTGTTGCTGCTGCTCAGGCATCTTCATCGATGAAGAAGTCAAGTCCAGATGTAAAGCGTAAGATCAAGAACCGTATGATGGGTATATCTGGCGCTTCTGGTCGTCTCGCTGATAAAGCAAACATGGCAGAAGACGCATACGAAGAAATTCCGATGATGATGAGCCAACTTGAGTTCATTTGCTACGCAGCGGAAGAGATCATGGACTACCTCGATATGGGGATAGACCCAGAAGAGTGGTATCAAAACAAGCTATCAAATGCTTATCAGACAATGATGTCTCTATACTCTTATGCTCGTGGCGAGATGAGAATGACATCTAGATCTGGCGGAAGCGGATACTATGACGACATGTATGGAGAAGAAGTCGAGCAGATTGATGAGATTTCGCAAGACAAACTTCGCGACTATCACGCTGCGGCTGCTTTAGATCTTAAGAAGAAAAGAGAGAAGCTAGATAAAGGCACTCTAACTTCTAAAGACTATAAGCAAGGACAGAACCGTGTAACTGGCCTAAACAGATCCGCAAACAAGATGGAAGAAGTTGAACTCGAAGAAGATATAACAAAAATGTCTCACGGGCGTCTTAAGTGGCATATGAATAGTGGCGTACCACATGGTAGCTACACTAAAGACGAAATGAAAAAAGAAAGAGATCGTCGTTTAAAGACAGATCCTATGGGCTATCGCTCAGCAAAGGCTGGTCTTAACGAAGTAACACATACTGCTCTTAAAAAGACTATTTCTTATACGGACTCACAAGGAAAGAGCAGAACGAGAAACGTTCCGATCTCAAACGTAGATCGCGATGCAGACGGTGAAGAAAAGATCCGAGAGTCTGTAGAACTTACAGAAGTATTCAACCAAGGTATCGTAAAACTTAAGGACGGATCATCTGTAATACTTAAGAAGGAAGACGCCGATCTTCTAAATCAAATGCTTAAGGATCTTTCTTCCGCAAATCGTAAAAAAATGGAAGAAGTCGCAATGAAAGATAAGACTGGATTTAACGAAATCCTTAGCTTTGCGAGGGAAGCACTATGATACTTAAAGCTTTAAACACTGAACTATCATTCACATCTGCAAACACCGTATACGACTCAAAACTAGTTCGTATCTATGCGGCTGCAAATTCAGTCATCACAGTTACTAGTGCGACGAATCCAACAGCAACGTTCACGATGCCGCAAGGGACGATAGAAATTCTAGAAAAACTTTCTACAGATACGATTGCAGGATCGACCACCATTAAATGCACTCCAGTTTCATATAAGAATTAAAATTATAAATAAAATAAAGGAGATTAGATATGAAACTGATTACAGAAACAATCGAAGAAGTTCAAGTTGTCACTGAGGCAAACGAGAACGAGCCAAAGCAGTACTTCATCGAAGGTATCTTCATGCAGGGCGATATCAAGAATCGCAACGGACGCATATACCCTTCAACAATTCTTGAAAAAGAAATGATGAGATATGAGGATCAGTTCATCAAGACAAAGAGAGCTCTTGGCGAACTTGGACACCCAGACGGACCGCAGATAAACGGTGATCGTGTCTCTCACCTCATCACAGATATGAAGCGTGACGGATCGAACTTCGTTGGTAAAGCAAAGATACTTAGCACACCAATGGGTAACATCGTAAAAACTTTTATCGATGAAGGTGTAAAGGTTGGTGTATCTACTCGTGGTCTTGGTTCTGTTAAACCAACTAAAGAAGGTATCATGGAAGTTCAGAACGACTTCCATCTTGCTACTGTAGATATCGTTACGGATCCTTCGGGTCCAAACTGTTTTGTTAACGGAATCATGGAAAATACAGAGTATTTCTACGACATAGTTTCCGGAACTTGGAGAGCCCAGCAGATGATCGAAGAGGCCGTGAAGGAAGTGAAGAAAACGTATAAGAGAACTGAAAGAAAGATTGACGAAGCGTTTGCTGCTCGTCTCTTTGAAAACTTCGTTCGTTCTCTGAAGAAATAAGTTTTATAAATATGGATATGAAACACGAATCCATTAAAAGGAGAGTAAATATGTCAAAGTTAGAAGAAAAATTTGTAAGCGATGACGGTGTCTCTACGGTTCCTGATGCTGTTACACCAGAAGGTGGAGAAGTTAAGGCACGTAGAGGAGACGTAAAGAAAGCTGTCGATCCAAAGGCAGGTTCTGTTGCAAAGCCTCCAGTTTCCGAGTCAGAAGAAACTGAAGAAGAAGTAATCGAAGAAGAAGTTGTTTCTATTGAAGAATCAATTTCTAGCATGTTCGAAGGTATCGATCTTTCAGAAGAATTCAGATCAAAGGTAACGCTCGTATTCGAAGCAGCTGTAAATGAAGCAGCTCAGATTCGTATAAACGAAGCAACCGCAGCTCTTGAAGAAGAATTCGAACAAAAGCTTACAGAATCCGTTAGCGAAGCTATGGATGAAATCGTAGAGAATCTAGACTCATACCTCGACTATGTAGTAGAAGAGTGGATGAAAGAGAACGAAGTTGCTATCGAAGCTGGTATCAAAGTTGAGATGGCTGAGTCCCTAATGAGTGGACTTAAAGAACTATTCACTGAGCACAACATCGATATCGACGATGAGACTCTAGATGTAGTTGCTGGCCTAGAAGAGCACAACGCTTCTCTAGCGGATCAGGCAAACGAAGTGATCAACGAAAACATCGAGCTTAAGAAGACTATTGTTGCTCTTAAGGCTGATAAAGTTTTTGAAGAAGTTTCAGAAGGACTCACCGTTTCTCAGAAAGAAAGACTAAGAGTTCTATCAGAAAAGCTTGACGCTGATAACGTCGATGGCTATAAGTCAGATCTTGAAACTCTTAAGGAATCTTTCTTTAAGACTAAGAAATCTCAAGTGATCAACGAAGAAGCAGAAGAAGTTCTTACTGAAGAAGTGGCAGTTAAAAAGCCAGCATCTTCGTATTCAACCGTCAATGCCATCGTTGAAGCACTAAACAAGAAAACTGTTAAGTGAAAAAAACAAAATTATAAATAAAACCAGAAAATAACAACAGCCAAAGGAGAGACAGCAAATGAGTCAATCTAATAGAACTTTAGTCGAAAAGTGGGGTCCTCTTCTTGAGCACTCTTCATTCTCGCCAATCAAAGACGAGCACAGAAAAGCAGTAACTGCTACTCTACTCGAAAACACAGAAAAGGCACTTCTTGAGTCCGGCGACCAGTCAATCAACATGACTTCGCTCCTTCAAGAAGCTCCAACCAACTTCGCCGGAACCGGCGGTTTTGGTTCAAGCGCAGCTACACCACAAGCTGGTTACGACCCAATCCTCATCAGCCTAGTTCGTCGTTCCATGCCAAACCTAATGGCATACGACATTGCTGGTGTTCAGCCAATGACCGGCCCAACTGGTCTTATCTTCGCAATGCGTTCTAACTACAACGCAATGTCAGGTAACACCGCAGTAGAAGCTTTCTACGGCGAAGCTGACTCCGACTTCTCCGGTACAGGCACAATGGCTGGTACAACCGGTGGCGCTGCTACCGCAAACACCGGTACTGGTATGACCACTGCAGCTGCTGAAGCTCTTGGCGACGGAAACGGAACCAACTTCGCACAGATGGCTCTTGCTATCGAAAAAGTTACCGTATCTGCAAAGAGCCGCGCGCTAAAAGCAGAATACACCACTGAACTTGCACAAGACCTTCGTGCTGTTCATGGTCTTGACGCAGAGTCCGAACTTGCTAACATTCTTCAGTCTGAAATCCTCGCAGAAATCAACCGTGAAGTTGTTCGCACAATCTATACCTCTGCTGTAACCGGTGCTGCAAACACTGCTGCTGCTGGCGTATTCGACCTTGACGTTGACTCAAACGGCCGTTGGTCAGTTGAGAAGTTCAAGGGACTTATGTTCCAGATCGAACTTGAAGCTAATGCAATTGCAAAAGCTACTCGTAGAGGCAAGGGTAACATCGTGGTCTGTTCTTCTGACGTAGCTTCCGCTCTTCAGATGGCAGGTGTCCTCGATTATACACCAGCTCTCAACAGCAACGCTCTTAACGTAGACGATACCGGAAACACCTTCGCCGGTGTTCTAAACGGTCGCTACAGAGTTTATGTAGATCCATACGCTGGTGCAAACTACATGGTCGTAGGTTACAAGGGTGCATCTGCTTTCGACGCAGGTATCTTCTACTGCCCATACGTTCCACTACAGATGTACCGCGCTGTTGGTGAAGACAGCTTCCAGCCAAAGATCGGCTTCAAAACCCGCTACGGCATGGTTGCTAACCCATTCGCTTTCGGCCCAACCCGTAGCGAAGGTGCTCTTACTGCAAACAGCAACGTCTACTACAGACGCGTTAGAGTATCTAACCTATTCTAATATAAAAGAGGCCGGAAACAACCGGCCCCTTCTAAAGCTTGGGTGGATCTTCGGATCCACCCTTTTTATTTAATAGAAGTACGCTTAAAGATGATCGCGCCGTCGATCCAACGCTGCTCTTCAAAGCCAATAGCTTTTAGAGCATCAGGAACTAGAGAAACATCTCCCCAGTTAATATCGTCAGCGATACAGTAACCACCGAGTTTAACTTGGCGCGCGTACTTTTCTACGTCACGAATTGCTTGTACCGTATGTTGACCATCGATGTACAGGAAGTCGATATCATAGATCACAGGCGCATCATCGCTAGCCTTTCGAATGATCTCTACATATTCAGAACAACCGTTTTCTTCGATCAAAGTAGTAAAGACTTCATAGATCCAAGGCATGTTAACCTTAGTCCAGAACTCGTAATGCTCGCCATCATATCCCTTTGTAGCTTCTCCGTTATCCCAGGGATCGATCGCGTAGACCTTTCCAGAGTTCATTCGCTTAAGCTCTAGAGCTACTGGAATGACACTCTTTCCGCCATAGACGCCGATCTCTACGCAAATTGGATCATTAACTCGTGTAAAGATATCATCAATGCAGTCGATAATACATCCTGCTTTATCTAGCGAACACCATCCCCATACTCCGTATCGGCTATCGAAGTCGGGATAGATCTTTTCAATAGCTCGTTTGCTTTGTTCCTTGCTCATTAAGCCATGCCCAACGCGGACTTGTACATCTCAAGAACAGCTTCTTCTTCGGCGATTGCATCGGCCTTGCGCTTACGAATAGCAATAATCTTCTTCATTACCTTGGTGTCGTATCCACGACCCTTAGCTTCTGCCATGACTTCTTTCTGAGAACTAGTCACGTCTTTCTTTTCTTCTTCGAGGCGTTCGTAGCGCTCGATGAACTGACGAAGTTCTTCTGCGGTTACGTTATATGCGTCATTCATAGTATATTCTCCTGTGTTATGTTAAAGTAAGTATAGGCTCATACCAAGCGGTACACCTACAATCAAAATCATTACGATAAAAAGTGAAAGTCCTAGACCTTTAAACATTTTCGCAGCTCAGCTCCTTCAAAATTGCTCATCTTCAAATATTTTTCCAAGACTGCGTTGCTAGGATCGAGTCGCAAGATTTCTTTTGCGAACTGCTCGATCATATCATAGTCCAACTGGGTTTTGATGTGTTTTCCCATTACAGATCCACCTATTATATATTGTGTAAAGAGAGGCAGCTTACGCTGCCTCTGCCATCTCAACTGCGAGATTGAGAGCATCAACCTTTCGCTTTGCGTTAACGCCGAACCAAGCCGACGAAAGGCGAGTGTCGTTGGAACGACCGAGTTCGTGGTCAGTCATGTAGGTAACTGCGTTGAACATCTGCCAGAACGAACCCTTTTTGAACTCTGCACCGGGCTGGCTTTCGACAACTTCGAGAGCGCGTTCGGCGGTCGGCGACAGAAGTTTGCCTTCTTTGGTGGACTCACCGAAGATCTGACCGAAGTACTTCTCGAGGTCTTTCTGACCGTACTGCTTCGAACCAAGAAGTTCTGCAGCCGATTTAAAGGTTTCAACCTTACGGTGAGACAGACCGAGCAGTTCTTTAACGCGGTTGGCGTCGAAGACGGAACGGTGGTTCACGCGAACAGCAGCCTGGCCGCTTTCAGCAAGCGCGACAGTAAGAGTGTTGTTGCAGACGACGCGCTCAAGAACGAAGCGAACGTCGATCGACTTGCCGTACTGATGAGGGTTGGAGAAGAGGAGGTAACCTTTAACCTCATCACCACCGAACAGAGTGAAACCGTCGCGAACGTCTGCGAGAGCCCAGATGATACGACCGTCGCGAAGCGAACCAGCAGTATCCATTACCATATCGCCTTTGGAGACGAAGTCAGCAAAGAACTCAAAAGCTTCGGAGTTCTGCACAGGGTTCCAACCAGGACCGACTTGAGTCAAGATCTTGCCATCGGTTTCGCGGATCAGCGACTGCTGCCCGGTCGGAATGCGATTGCCGTTGAACTCGATAAAGGAGTCAACCTTCTGAACGTTCCAGTTGAGACCGGCAGCATTCATCATTTCGGAGGGAGTCATATCGTCGCCAACCGGAGTACCGAGGCCATGCCACGGTTTACCTTTCGACGAGCGGTAAGCCATCTGAGCAACGCCGTCGATCATTTCAATCATATGAGCCATTCTGTAGACCTTTTCAGTTTTCGTTTCCTATATTGTTAGAATACACTGATTCTAAACGAATGTCAACCATTATCTTAGTGAATAAGTGTAGAAGTCATTGGGAGCGCGTCCATCATCTTATGTGTATACCGATGGTATCCATTCTTAATGAGATAGATAGCGTCTATATATTCGCCCTTCGTCTCTACTGGAACTATATTCCAATCACCGCGATCTCTTCCTAAGTATTCGTCTATGTAGTCGTTTGCTTCCTCTTTCGTATCAAAAGCAATCGCTTTCGAAAGACCAAGAACATCATTCTTGGCAAAGATGCCAAACTTCTGAAAGGCACCAAGAAAGAAGCCAAGTTCTTCTTCAGCGATTGCGTACTTCATGATCTTCGCTTTCTTCTATGAAGAGATTAAAGTGAACTTCTGCAATACTGCTAACTATCTCGTGAATACGATTCGCAGTCTTAGTAGGATACCCATTTACACGAATGATCGGTGCTGCTCGCTTCCACTGTTCCTTATCAAACATGTGACAGCCCATAGTGATATGTTCGTCGGTAATAATCACCTTATGATCGAAGCCTAGAACGACCTTTGGAGGAACCGAAACCTTCGCCTTTTCAAAGATGACGATTCCATACCTTACTTCAGCCTTTCCATATACTTCAACGTCATCCTCAAGAGTAACGCCATCAGATATGTACGCATTTCCGTAAACTCTTACGCGATTGAGTATCTTAGAACCATTCATAACCATAGCATTTCCGCCAACTTCTGCTTGAGGATCTACTATACTATCGTCTGACACCGTCGCGGTATTCGCAACTATGCCTCCGCCGTTCTTATGATGATGAGATGGAACAGGGCCGTTTCCATCTCTAAAGTCGTGTAAAAATGTTTCCATTAAGTAGTTACCTCAAACCATTCTGGGATATCGCGTTTTGTCCACACCATCTTAAAACGATGTTGCTTTGTCTGATAAAACTTACGATAAGATCCCACTACGTCGTTTGGATCCATACACTCTGGGTTAGCCTTCATAGCGAGTGGCTGCTGTGTTAGATAACCGATAGGAATGTTTTTTGGAAGACTGTAGAGCGCTTCTCTTAGGAGTTTATCGGTGCCGTGAACTTTACCATAACGATATTTATACTCGTCACAGAGAGCAGCGAAGTGTACCCAATGCCACGTATAGTTGTTGTTTGACTTCGTAGTCCATACGGTACAAGGATGGTTCATATGCACCGCTTTGTAGAAGATGTTTTCGCGCTCGTCTGGCATTGTCCAGTATTTAACGGTGGTCTTACCTGACTTTGAGGCTCTCCTCTCTAGAGTGCCATCGAGCATTCTATGGGCAGTGGAAAGCATCTGAGCAGATTCCACAATCATTTTAACCACATGCTTATCGCATTGCAGTTGCGCAGCTTTTACTGGGTCTTTATTAAGAACGAATAGATTCATTTGCGATATGTTTGTCCTACACCTAGAATACCTAATTCTACAGATATAATATGGTTGCACTTATATGTCAACCTTTTCTTGCACGTGCATGAAAAACCTGCGTCGTGCATTTCTACTTGACAGCCGCGAAACTGCCAAGTAGATCCAACGAACTGATGATCAACCGTGTTGATAGATTTAGACTGAATATAGTTCATGTCTTACTCGAACTCGCAGACGAGTTCCTCGTAATAGTAGCAGTCATCTACATATTCAGGATCGTACTGCTTTTCGTGAGCTTGCTGAGTATGATACTGATGACGAGCAAAATCGGCTTCTGCTTCGAGATGAGCTTGAAGCTCGCTGTCAACAGTAGCACAAGCTGAAAGAGCTACAAGGATAACGAGATATTTCATAGAGGCTGTCCTTCTCCAATGCCATCTTCAATTTCTTTCGCCCAAGCAAGAATGCGAGCATCAGACTCTTTCTGCTTGAGTTCTTCTTCAATGCTCCAAGAGCGAACTACTGCCCACTCTCCAGAGTCAGTCAGATCGCTATGAATCTTGCGAGACACTTTTTCAGAGACCGGCCCATAGCGAAAGAACTGGGCGTCTTCACCAAATGTTCGAGCTTCAACCATCCACATTTTTAGATCTCCCAGATCGTGGCAGACATATGTTCTTGGTCAATGTCGCCAAGAACTTGAGAGACGAGTTCCTCGAGGGAATCTTTACTATCGGAAGAGAATTGATAGAGAGGATTTCCGCCGGCAGGGCCATTCTTGGTAATCAGTTTAGCAGTGCAACCATGTGATGATGCGAATTCACGTACTGATTTCTGAGAAGCTTCAGCGGAGATGTCAAGTTCAGCGACGTACATAGTGGATCCTTTCGTTGATATAAACAGTTTATACTGATTCTAAACGAATGTCAACTAAAGATTAAGCTGCGAAGCGCATTTTTGCCATTTGCTCGGTGCACTTGTAACGCTTGCCGTCAGCGACGTTGAGGTAGATGAACGGCATCTTCGGAGCGCGAGTGTTGTAGTCAACAAGCTCGTCGCCATACTTGTTTTTCATCTTCAAGCCGAGAGCAGCAACACGGCTCTCAAGGATCACGTTCGTGAAAGTCTTAGCACCCTTAACTTTCGCTTTGACTTTGATCTCAACTTCAGCTTCTGAAAACTTCATGTCTCCGACTGTAATATCAAGGTTGGAGTCAACGCCGTACTTTGCGAGGAGAGCCTCCATTTCAGTGCGGAGGGCTTTCAGATTGCTGCGGTCAAACTTGGAGAATTTCATGGACGGTTCCTTTCGTTCCTTACATTATTAGAATACACTGATTCTAAACGAATGTCAACCGTTTTCGTGAATTTGTTTGTACTTTTTTCGAACTGAAAGGAAATGTGTTAGGTAGTCATACGTGTTAATCTTAAACACCTGAGGTTCGTCTCCGTCGACCATGATGACGATGACGCCTTGCTTGATAGGAATACCAGTTCTCTCAAAGAATGCAGCAGCATAGAACGAAGCCTGAATGAAGTAGTTGGTGATCCACTCAGCGTTTTTTGGTTTTCTCGATGTCTTAAAGTCTATGATCGAGAGTTCGCCATCAAACTCGGCAATGCAGTCAACCTGCCCAGCACATTTTAGATGATCGCTATACAGAAAGGACTCTTGGAACCATACGTTGTTGACTCTCTCGTCCAGTATCTTTTTGATCTGAGCAAACGAGAAGAGGTTCGAAGGCATATGACCCTTCTGCCAATCCGGTTCGTTATTTAGATAGTCTTCGGCTAACTTGTGTACTGCAGTACCACGAGTCGCCGCTTGAACCGATATGCGATTTGCTTCTTCTTCGCCAACTCTTTTACGCCATTCGAGAAGACCGCCTTTGTCCATGACGGATAGAACTGTCGTGATGGATGGATAAGCATTGCCTTCAGGAGTATAGTACTTCCTTCCGGTCTCTGTAGTCTTTCTAGTAATAACTGGAAGAACCACGCCGTGGTCCACATGATGAAACATAATATATTATCCGCCTATCATAACCTTCGATGAACCTGTAATAATACCGGCGCCGTCAGCTGGGTCACCGATCCTGCAGACTGCAAATCCGCCAATAAAAACTTTGGATGTTGTGGCTGACACTGTAACGCTGTGAGGAACGCACGCGTTTCCAGCTTTAACTGTGTGAACTTGTACAGTATCACCGTCCACGGCAACTAACTTACCGCCTATAGTAACTTTACTCTGCTTTGTTCCTTGTATAGGAGCAGTCCCAGTACACGGGTGTCCTGTTGCTATCTTATCAATTAATTCTGCTACTGCGCATGCTGGCATGTTTAACTGCTACTGTTTGATACTTGTTGCTGTAATTTTATCCACCCTGGCTCAAAATCCCAATAGAGATCTTGAGCAAGAGTGTATGTTTGTGTTTGACCTATTAAACCGGACAGAGGAATGTTATAAGTAATCGTGAATACGTATGTTGCTGTAATCTGTTCTTGCGTAGGAGTATCCCAGCCTACAACGCTCAGACCGCTTGGTAAGTTATTTAGATCTTCGTATGTGAAAGCTTCTTGTGTTTCAAACCGAATGAACCTATACTGCTCTCCAGTAAAGACTAATTCATTAGGTTTTTTTGAAAGTGTTACTGCCGATGACAAATACGAAGAGTTTACATATGACGGTGCAGAAGTAGAAACGTTCGTGATCGTTATAGGATTTCCAGTAATATTTTCCGCACCCGTGAAATTGAGTCTAAACGACCAATTTATATTTCCATATATAGGTTCCAAAGTTGTTAGTGGGTTTGGTGTTCCCAAACCCACTTCTTCAAAATTTACTTTATTTGAAACAGTATATGAAAATGTAACTGCCATTACACCAGTTCTAACTCTTGTTCTTTTGCTATTATATATTCTTTGACGAGACCGGAACGAACGATGTCCTGTATGCCAAACTCAACTACGTTGAAAGAACGAATTTTTTCCAACACCTTGACGAAGTCTCTGAGACCAGAGATATCGTTACGATTCTTCGAACCCTTAAGATCGTCCTGCTTCATATCGCCACAGAATATGATCTTTGAAGACTCTCCGACACGCGTAATAATAGAGTCAAGCTCGTGGTACGTCATGCTTTGGCATTCGTCAACAATAATCACTGCGTTATCAAACGTAAGACCACGAACGAAAGAAGAGCTCATGAACTCGATAGAGCCTCTCTGTTTAAGGATCTGATACGCATCTTTACGCTCAAATAGATCGTTCACAATGTCTATATATGGCGCTTCGTAGTAAGCAATCTTTTCTTTTAGGCTACCTGGCATAAATCCCTGATCGCGTGTCTGGACAGCAGATCGAATTACTATAACTCTTTCGTACTGCTCTAGTTGGATCACATCAGTAAGAGCTAGATACAACGCACACATGGTCTTACCTGTGCCTGCTGTTCCAATAGCTGCAATATTATAACCTTGACGATAACTCTCAAAGAGGTTCTCTTGTGTCTTAGTTATAGGTTTAACTGATTTCATAGAGAACTTTTGGCTAAGAATATTAGTCACGTAGTCGAAATCTCTTTCAACTCTTCTCTTCTCTTTACGCGATAGGCGACGCTGTACTGTCATGAAGCCTCCTTTAAAACGACTCTTTAGGAGATGACTAGCTTTTCTCCTAGAAGTCATTAATTGTGTTATGTTTATGAACTTTTGCTTTTTTCAACACATCGCGAAAATTATCATCTGGCTTGCGTATGCCGATGCGAACCGAGTCAACTGTTCCCGGGAATCTAGTAAATATTTGTTTGATATGAGAGTTGGTTTTTAGATACTCTTCCAGCTCAGAGTATCGCATGGTAGCTTCAAATTCTTCGTGCGTATCAGTGTCTCTAAAACTGTATACCGGCATCTATGCTCCTGTGAATAACAAAATTGGCGGCCTTTCGTGCAGACCGCCAAGTCATAATATGATCTGCTTACTGTTATTTATTAGATCAAAGTGCTTGATCTACGACGATATCGTATATTTCTTTCCACTTATTTACTCGAATAAAATCGCCTTCGTACTTAAGATTGTAGTCATGGTTAATCACGATCGGCTTAAGACCAAGTTCAGCTCCCATGATTGCGTTCGATACTTTGTCCTCGATCCAGAAAAGACCAGAGTCTTTGTACTCACGAAGGATCGGTTCTTTATCCTTGCTGGATGCTGTGCATACTAGACGTTCTACTACACTATCGCCGAAGACTCTGTTTAGGTTCTCTTGGCGAAGTTTATGAACGAGCGGATGAGTGCCAACTGCGGTAATGCAGTGGAATACAAAGCCGTGTTCTTCGTGGAGTTTACGAACATACTTAATGGCGTCTCGTAGAGGAGGAAGCTGACCCATATGAATACTCTCGTTAAAGAAATCCACCATCTCGTCAGATCTTTCTTTGGAGATACCGTATAGATCTTCTATCTCATAGATGTCAGAGTCGTCTTTATTCTTTCGTTCATATCCATGGCGAGACATCCAATTCATAAACGCGCTCTTCCACAAAAGCATGCAGCCGTCAACGTCTGCGAGGATCACTTTTTCCATATTATTAATCGTCAACCTTTTCGTCGAATCTGGATAATTTTTCAGCTGATTTCTTGCGACGCTGGTCACGTCTACTCTGAAGTTTTCGATCTTTGTCACTAACGTCATCTTCCCACTCATCATCCCATTCTTCACGAAATTTCTTAAACGACTTAGCCATTTTGTTCCTCTTTTACTCCTTCGATAAGACCTGGGAACGCTTGAACGATTACATTGCGAGTAAGACCCGCGAGTGGTTTTTGAGCGATCATCTTGCAGAGCAGCTCAGCATCATTATTGTCGACATCCTCAAGTAGACTAATGAAGAGGTTCTCTCTCTTTACTTGGTTGAGGTTATCATAACCACCACCTTCTACGAAGATACGAAGACGACGAGCTTCTTTTAGGAGCATACCCTCTACACCAATGTAGCTATTCTTTTTCCACGGTGGCGGAGTATCTGGAATAAGAAACTTTACGCTCTTATCGTAAGTGAACTTAAGAACTGTTCTGAGTGGCTGAGAGTCATTCTTTCGCAGCCAGTCAATCTTTTCTTGAACCGTTTTAAGCTCGGCTGCTTTGTTTACGATTTCAGATAGTGAGAGTATCATTAAAAATCCTGTAGGTCAGTGATGAGGTTTTTGAGTTTCTTTTCGACAAAATAGTTAAACAGTTGCGATCTGCCGATGTCTTTTTCTTTGTTGTATTCTTCTAGAATTTTAGTCTTGTAGTTCTCAGGGATTTCTCCTAGATCAATCATCATCTTATTGCGATGATAGTTTCTAAGAGTCGCTTCATCCATACTCTGCGGACCCTTTGAGAGATCAGCAAGGCGCTTTGCAGTCATCATCTTTTGGCGTTCACCAATAGCAAGACAGTTATCAGGAGAGAGAATGTTTGGCACACCGTCTCCGCCATCACCCTTTAGAATATGTTCCATGAGGTATTTATCGGGATCTGAGTTTTGAACCCACTTCTTGCGAACAGGATCGTATTGCTTTACATTCGCATACTTATGAAGTTGGATGTAGTCCTTATCACCTGAAAGAATAAGGAATTGATCGTTACCGATATTTAGTTCCGTCCCAAACTCATGTACGACGGCTCCGATGATATCATCGGCTTCACAATGGTCGATATGAATTACTTTGTAGGGAAAGTGATCTTTGATCTCGGTGCGGATCGTATTGATGATACGAAACAGTTCGTTCCAGTCGAGTTCAGACTCTTCACGGGACTTGCGACGCGCAGCCTTGTAGTAAGGAAAGATTTCGCGGCGCCAAGAATTCTTACCGTCAGCGCAGATTACGATCTCACCAAACTCTTGGTGAAACTTTTTTCGGTTATAGCGCAATGAGTTTAGGAACATGTGACGAAGCAGATTCTCGTCTACGTCAATGTTGTGATGGTTGCCGATACCAGCAAATAGAGATGCTAGCATCACTTGGTTAAAGTCAATCAAAATTGGCATGTTATATGTTTCTCTTATATTTGGATCTTACAGATTAGATATTACTCTAGTAATTCACCAATGTCAATCATTTCTTTATCGATTTCTTCACTTTCTATAAATTCTTCTGCAAAGTCTTGCAGCGGGTGGTGAATACCACTTGCCATAAGATGAAGTGAACGAATCGATTCTAAAAGAAGAATGATTGATGGATAGAACTTTTCCGTGTCTTCTTCAAATCTACAACCGGAACGAACCATCTCTACTAGAACAAGGTTCCAAAGACTCTCGGCGACGTCGTTAGAAAAGCTAGTCCTGTATTCAGTTAGCTTTTCTGAAAGCTCTTCCAGAGACTGCGGTGGTGCGTCGAGCTTCATTTTAGGAAACTTTATGATTTCAGCCATTATCTAAACGCCTTAATAGATTAATCCAAGAACTCTTAAACTTATTTATACCATTCCTCGGCAACGCATGCCGATCTGAAGACGTGATTATGTTTAAAAAGTTCTCATTGTTTCTTTGAGCTTCCAGAAGGTTCTTTGTCACAATGAACGCGATGTTTGCGTGTTCATGAACATCCTCTGTATATTCGTACATGAGTGTAGCACTCGATGAAGTTTCTGGTAAGGCCGCATACGAAGGATGAATTACTAGGACGCCAGAACGAATGGCTTCTATCATTGCAATACAAGATGTCTCTTGCCAGATCGAAGGATAGAGAAAGATGTGCGACTCCTTTAGAGCAGCAAGAACTTCGTCATTGCTCTTGGATCCATGATATGTGATCTTTGGATGAGCCTTTAACTTCTCAAAGAGTTGTTCGTATGGCTTGTCTCTCTGTTCCCAACCATAGATCTTAAACGATGAGTATACATCTAGGTGAATGTTATCAAACTGTTTCGATAGCGCATCAAAGATTGGATACACAAGTTCCAATCCACGGTGCGGAGTCGTATGATAGATGAAACGTATCTGATCCGTTCTCTTTTGGATCGGCGTATACTCGAGTTCGATGGCATTTGGAATTACGGTGCATCTCGAGTACGGAATACCATACGCCGACACATACTGATCTCTCTGCCAATATGAAACGAAGACGAAGTGATCAAACTTACGCCAACCACCATCCTTAAGAATCTTATTCTCCGGGTCCATAACAAGATCGTGGCAGTAGAATATATTCTTTACATCGCGGTGCATCTCTCGAGGGCGCGAGAAGTGAATTGCAAAATTTTGTAGAAGTTCTTGAGGAACATTATTGAGCAGCCTCTCTCGCATCATCTCAGTGCCTCCACGAGCATTGCGAGAGAGGTTTGTATCTACAACATTTCCTTTGTAAATGCAGCTCATTATTTGTCTACTGTGCTGAACTCTTTAAGAGAGTCCCAACGGAAAGAACGCCATCCGTTTGCTTCGACGTCCCAGACTGCGAGCACGTCATTGTTTGGGATTTTCTTTTGAATTGCTTCTTCAAGATCTACTTGAGCTGGTAGAAACTCTTCTGATAGTGTACAGTGCATCACTCGAGTATCACCGTTTGCTTTTGTAAAGATGATCTTACAGATCGTTTCGTTCAGCTTACGAATAATATCGTCTTTATCCCAATCCATGATCAAATCCTTACTGCATCACATAGAGTTTTTTGTAACGTTCCTTAGCAGGTCCGCCGTTCATATCGTTCATGCGAACACGAATGAACTTCTTGTTCGTCTGCTCTTTGTTTGGGTTCTCGATGGTCAGCCACGGATTTGATCCGCTGAGCCATGCCTTTTGCTTATTCAGCATATCGTCTGCGCCGGTTCTTTCTCTACGAATAGAGTTTAGAAGCTGACGGTTTACGTTAGGACGTTCACCGTTTGAAGTGTTGTTCGTCTTAGCCATAATATAATACTCCGTGTTTAGTATGTTTCAAGTTTTACGATGTTTAGATCTGACAGTATTTTAAAACTTAGCGTTGTGAGATCTGCTTCTGGGTTTAATCTTAGTAGAGATACTAATCTATCTATGAATATAAGTTCTTTATCGTGTTTAGATGCAATACTTAAAGATTCGAACATCGTCTCTAGGTCGAATGGATTCTCGTAGAATATCCTAGGCGACGTCTTTTGTTTCTGCGTGTTCATTACATTCCTTTTCGTAAATATCGCGAAGAATTTCATGGAACTCATTGAGAGAACCATTGTTATGTACACGATAGGTGCGAATAGAAAATTCTTTTGGTAGTACGTGTTCTCTATCGATATCTGTAGATTTTTGAATAATGTACTCTTTTTCGAGTCTTCCGTTAAAGTATCGGCGTGAGTCTGAAGAGTAATCGCATCCATCTCGTGTCAGCTGAACCAGAACAATATTCTGTGTTCCAACTCTATTTATAAGTGGAACCAATTCTTCTTCGAAGCCGCCGTCTGAGATGGCATAGTTCATTCCATCCTCGATCTCTCGAGCCACGCAGACTCCAAAGATGTCTTTTCCTAGAGCAGGCTTTGTGATTTCTTCTGAGACGTAGATCATTGCTTCTCGTCGAGACATGTCTTCAAGAAGTTCTTCCGGCTGCTCCTTAACAGTCCGATCGTTATATCCATTCATAAACCATTCCTCGTCAACATCGAAGAATGCGATTGTTTCTTTAAAGAGAACTTGTTTAAAACTCAGGTGTTTGAAGCCGCGGCGTTTAAAATACGACGCGGCCTCGTCCTTACCCGAACCCGGGGGACCGTTGAATATAATAATCAAGAGAACGCCTCGTCCCATTCCTTCGTAGTCATACCAGAGAGAATGAATTCGCGGTCGGTATCATTGAGGTAGGGCATGAGATCTTGAATGCTACCGTAACCGGCCTGCCATGCTTCCATATCCTCTGGGTTGACCGGAATGTTACGAGTACGCTCGATACCAGTCAGAATGCTCTTACGCTTGATCAACATTTTCTCTCTCCTTCATGAAGCCTAGCTTTGCGATGTAGTAGGAATCAACAATATCCGAAACCGGATTCCACTGATTAATATTCAATATACCAACTTTTTCACGAATGTCAACTGCATTTTCTTGTATAAATGCTTCATACATCTTTTCTTTGTTTGCGTTGCCTTTAGTCGTCGCAAACTTCTTAATTACTGTCGGTGGATATACCTCAAAGTTAAGTCCTTCCTTCCACGCCTTGTATTTAAGAACTCCTGCGTTCTCTGCGATCTGAAAGACACGACCAACTGCTCCGAACGCGTAACCTTCGATGAAGCATCGTTCGACTCGGTGTGCTTTTAAAATACCTAGAGACCATGAAGCTAGATTATCAAACCGATGTATATCACTCTTAAACTCGGGATACATTGTCGCATAGAACTGCGGTTGCGACATTGCTAGCTTTTCTTTTTGAACTATGTAGTAGAACGAGCAGTTCTCGTAGCTCCATTCGTCACCTTCGTGAACGCATATCGCTGGGCTTGTCAAACTATAGTCAATTCCTGCAACTATCATAAAATACCTCTACATGTTGTAGAGATATTTATCTTCTCATTTGAGCAGCATCTACAGCAGCCTGCTTATTGTCCTTACGAATAGGAACCATGTTTGACTTATGAGTCGTGGCGATACCAAGGATCTCGTCGCCAGTGTACTGCATGCGGTCCTTCTTAGTACCGTTAGCAGCAACGCGATCGCTCGTTACACGAGGTCCTGTATTGTAGTTGGGGATTTCGTAACGATAGTCTTTTGCGTTACCTTTAAAGCCAACGCGAGCAAGAAACCGTTCGTGTTCGGCTTCTGCCTCTAACATACGCTTTGTCTTGTTCTTTGGCTTTTGTTTTCGCGTGTTGAGGGAAGTCATCCCTCGGATCAAATGCATTGTCATTGTATTTTTTTCAATTCGATATCAGGTTCCTGACCAGCCCAAACGAGCATATAGTACTTGACCTTTTCTAAGTCAACGAGTTTTTCTTCCAGAAAATCGCATGGCCCGAATACTGATGACGTATCGATACACTCCGCTTGAAAGTCGAAATCTAGAGCTTCCGATAGAGTTAAGTTGTAGTCCTTCATAAGTATCACAAGATGCATTTCGTATTCGGTTGCTTCCGTGGTAGCCATTGAGCTATCTCCCTACTGTCTAGACTAGAATATACTGATTCTATCGGAATGTCAACTCAAAATGCCGACTGACCATAGTCTCCTAGTGTGTTTTCTATCTCTTTTGCGAATTCTGCGTATCCACCGATGTGGCGGTTGTTCCACCAGATCTGAGGAACCGTCTTTACTTCTGGATATTTTTCAAACATCTCTGTTCGATAGTCTTCAAACAGTGTGTTCTTATATTGATACTTCAAACCATATTGTTCGGCTAGCTTCTTAGCTTCTTGACACCAATGGCAGTTATCCTTTCCATATATTACGATCATTCTCCATACTTCCATTTCTTAATGTATGCTAGTTTCTGTTCTTTTGTCCAGTTCTTAAGATAGTCGTTATCCTTATCAAAAAGAGTCAAAACGTCTTCTTCAGTGAATTCTTGAACGTCGAGAACTGTCTCGCCGAGATGTTCTTGCGAGAACTCATTCACTTCGTTCATAGTGACTGAGTCAGCAGCCCAAACCGGTTCAACATGTCCATCGAGTTTTAGATCTTCAACCGGAACAACGTATCTCATTCTATACTGCGAGATAGCAGTCACGACGTAGTATTTATCAGTCATAGTTTAGTCTCCCCAATTAAATATGCCTTCAAAGAAGGACCATAGCATATGAAGTGGAAATAAGAATAGCAGCAGAAAGAAAGCTAACCAAAAGTTCTTTTCGAATGTTATTAGAAACCCTCGTATGTAGAGGATTGCAAGAAGAAGGATAATTCCTATGATCAATATTTCATTCATACTTTTCACGTATCTCTTTTAATCTATCTTGATCGACTCGATAGTCTGATACTTGACGAGCGACACTCAGTAACCAAAGAATGTCTGCCAACATTTCAGACTTATTCGTCGTCTTCATCTTCAGAGACCCATTCCTGCCCTTCGTCAATGAATCCGTCGTCGTGCATTGCTTCGAAGATGTCGTCTACCATGAAGTCTTCGCCCTCAATCAACATCATACACCACTTTGCGTATTCCTTCTTAGTAGCCATATCTATCCTCTTAAGAAAAGTTGTAATAAACTGTTAGTATTAGTTAAGATTGCTAAGTCCGTACACATCATATTTATCTACTTCGATGACCGGAACTATAAATTCTTCCATGGCCCGAGATTTACATCCCGAGCCACAGGGCAGTTTGATCCCAGCGAGTGTTGGTGCTGATGCTCTTACG
>Ga0315899_10000291_pt1 | contig 62824 bp, 49 predicted proteins | sample LakEriMetagenome_2_FD_203518 | JGI IMG/M metagenome (GOLD analysis project Ga0315899, IMG submission 203518) | Freshwater fungal communities from buoy surface, Lake Erie, Ohio, United States - Buoy 4 MA112 | ecosystem: Environmental > Aquatic > Freshwater > Lake | place: USA: Lake Erie, Ohio... | reverse complement strand
TCTGCTCTTCGAGCTGGTTGTAAGGACCGTTGTAGAGGTCGGAGACGCGGGTGTGGACGCGGACGACGGTCTGGACGGAGGAGAGGCTGTACTCACGGGGGGTGGCGGAGTAGTCGACGAAGGTTTCAGGAATTTCAACATTCTCGGCGAAGCCTGAGACGAGGTCGATGTTCCGCTCGCCGTAGCGGTTGACCGTCGACAGCAAGTCGCGGTGGTCCTGCACGACCTGCCGGAATTCTTCGGCCCCGGTCGGCCACTCGGCGAGAATCTGTTCGAGGTCGCGGCGCGACAGCGACAGGAAGGTACAGGGGGTGATGGTGCGGATGGTGACGTCGGAGGGATGATCGGAGACCAGGTCGGCCTCGCCGAAGAATTGCCCTTCGGTCAACAGAGCGAGTCGCAGGTCGGTTCCGTGCGCTCCTTTGCTGAGGACTTCCACCTGTCCGCTGGCGATGATGAAGAACCGGGCGCGGTCTTCCCCTTCAACCACGAGGTTGTTCCCCAGGGAGACTTCCTCCTGCTGGAAGCGGGCGACCATGCGGCCCCGCAACTCGGCTCCCAATTGGGAGAACAGGGGAATGTTGCGCAGGCTTTCAGCCGACAGGGGTTGGGCGCCGGGGCCCAGCTCGATGTCGATTCGCTGGGCGCGGGCCAGTTCAACCTTGGTGCGATTGACCCGGTAGGTTCCCCCCTCGACCTGCACCCAGGGGAGCAGCCCGAGGAGATACCTCGGGGTGATCGACATCATCTTGGGGGCGGTCTTGGTGGTGGTCGCCAGATTGCGGGCGACCGCGGTCGTCACGCTGCGCTGCAGCAGGCTGTCGGACATGGTGGGTGTTTCCTGGAAAAGTGAGGCGAAAGTGAGGGGAATCAGCGGGCGGCCGCGGAGGAAATCTGGTCGTAAATTCCGCCGTCGTCGAAGAATTCCCGCAGGGCATCGGCCCAACTGGCGGAGATGTCGGTGATGGCGAACTGTCGCAGCGTGGGAAACTGGTCGGCATGCCGGGCCAGCACCTCGGGATCGATCGGGCGGAAGTACCGCCTGGCGATCACCTCTTGAGCGGTGGGCGAGTAGAGGAATTGCAGGTAGCCGGTGGCGGCCTCGCGGGTTCCGCGGCGGTCGACGACGGTGTCGACCAGGGCCACCATCGGCTCGGCCCGCAGGGAGACGGGCGGATAGACGATCTCCAGTTCCCCGGCCGATTCGAGGCGGGCCAGGTGGGCCTCGTTTTCCCAGGCGAGGTAGACATCGCCGATCTGTTTCTGCACGAAGGTGACTGTCGCAGCGCGGGCGCCCGAGTCCAGGACGGGGACCTGCTGATACAGTTGTTTCACGAACGCGCGGGCCTCGTCGGTCGTCCCGCCACGGGTTGTCACCGAGCCCCACGCCGCCAGCAGGCTGAGCTTGGCCCCGCCACCGGTCTTGGGATTGGGCGTGATGATCTCGATCCCGGGCCGTACGAGGTCGGGCCAATCGTGGATCTGTTTGGGATTGCCCCGGCGGACCAGGAACACGATGGTGGAGAAGTAGGGGAGGGATCGGTTGGGAAACTCATCCTCCCAGCCCGGCTCGATCAGTCCCTTGGCGCGAATCGCATCGATGTCGGACCAGAGTGCGAGGGTGACGACGTCGGCTTCCAGTCCGTCGATGACGGCCCGGGCCTGGCTGCTCGATCCGCCATGCGACTGCCGGATCGTGACCTTCTGCCCCGTTTTGTGCGCCTCGGCCGCGTACAGCCCATTGAGCTCCTGGTAGAGCTCGCGGGTGGGGTCGTACGAGACATTCAGCAGCGTGACTGGGGTGGTGGTCTCGACCTCCGCGTCGGGAGATCCGCCCCCCGCCGGGGGAGCGCCCGAGCCGCCGGCACAACCCAGCGCCATCAGGCACGCCAGCAGCAGTCCCGCGGTCAAGACGCGGGAGACCACGGGGGACACAGGAGCCAAAGGTGGGAGCATGAAATCAGTTGGTTTGGAACAGGGCGGTCGACAGGTACCGTTCGCCGCTGTCGGGCAGTACGGTCACAATGGTCTTGCCGGCGGCTTCCGGGCGGGCGGCCACCCGCAATGCGGCCGCCATGGCTGCGCCGCAGCTGATGCCACAGATGATCCCCTCCTTCTGGGCCAGTTGCCGGGCGGTCTCGAGCGCCTCTTCATCGGTGACGGTGAGGATCTCGTCGATCAGGGTGCGGTCGAGGATGTCGGGGACGAATCCAGCACCGATCCCCTGGATGCGGTGTCGTCCGGGGGGCCGGCCCGACAGCACGGCACTGGCTTCGGGCTCGACCGCGATCGACCGGATCGGCAGGCGCTGCTCGTGTTTCAGGTACCGCGAGACCCCGGTGATGGTCCCGCCGGTTCCGACCCCCGCGACGAAATAGTCGATCTGCCCGTCGGTATCCTGGAAGATCTCGGGCCCGGTGGTGCGGAAATGGATCTCGGGGTTGGCCGGATTTTTGAACTGCTGGGGCATGAACCAGCCGGGTTGGCTGGCGAGTTGTTCCGCCTGGGCGATGGCTCCGCGCATTCCATCCGCAGCCGGAGTGAGGATCAGTTCGGCCCCGAACGCCTTCAGCATCGCGCGACGCTCGAGGGACATGGTCTCGGGCATGGTGAGCGTGAGGGAGTAACCTCGGGCGGCACACACAAACGCGAGTGCGATTCCCGTGTTGCCGCTGGTGGGCTCGACGATGCGGACCCCGGGAGTCAGTTGTCCCGATTTTTCCGCCTCCCAGATCATCGCGGCACCGATGCGGCACTTCACGCTGTAGGCGGGGTTGCGTCCCTCGATCTTCGCCAGCACACGGCCGTTCAGGCCAGCGGTCAGACGCTGAATCTGGACCAGGGGTGTGCCGCCAATCGTGGAGGAGTTGTCAGGGAAGATCTTCATGTTCGGAGACGTGGCCAGGCGGAACGGAAGAGTGTGAACGGACGAACAATTTCGATCTGAAAGATCGTAATTATTAAACACCCATCAAAGTGGTGATATAATATCTGCCGATGGAATCGTCAAGGACCGGACTTTCGGACTTCGGCAACTCTACCGGTGGTTCGTCTGGGGACTGAGCGGCGCTGCCGGGCCGGCATCTTGGTTTTTGCGGTCGGCTGAGAGGATCTGCTGATCTCCAAGGGCCTGTCGGATATGTTCCCGTCCACTGAATTGAGCAAGGCCTTTGGCCTGCTTGTGATCTCACAATGGTCTGCTCGACCTGGGTTGAGACCGGTGCGACCGCTTTGGCGTGCGGCTGGTAATCGACTTGGAGAAAATTCCCTGGGTCTGCTAGGTTGGCGTTTGGGTCCGATCGGGTGGTCGGACGGTTTCCCCCCGTTGGTTCGTTCTGTTCGCCATGCCTGCTCCGACGATTTTCAAGCGGATCATCGACCGGGAGATCCCCGCGCAGATTGTGTATGAAGACGACCAGAGCCTGGCGTTTCGGGATGTGCGTCCCCAGGCCCCGGTGCATGTGCTGGTCATCCCCAAAAAGGAGATTCCCGCCCTTGCCGCCGCTGGGGACGAAGACTCGGCACTGTTGGGACACCTGCTGACGGTGGTCCGCCGGGTGGCGGTGCAGGAGGGGTTGGCCGAGAACGGCTACCGGGTGATCATCAATTGCGGCCGGGATGGGGGGCAAACGGTCGATCACCTGCACCTCCACCTGCTGGGGGGCAGGGATCTGCACTGGCCGCCCGGGTGATCGCGCTTCGGAACTCGAAGAACGGGTAAGAAGTGGGAGAACTGGTTTGCGTGTGTGCGGCGGGCAAAGCCCGATGTCGGAAGGATCAACCGGAATGGCGTTGCTGACTCAAAAAGACCTGCGATCACTGAACGAAAGCCTTGAGGAACGGACTCCGCGCGAGATCCTCGATTGGGCCGTGTCGATGTTTGGAAAGCGGCTGGCGATTTTGTCGGCCATGCAGCAGGCGGGCTCGGTCGTCTGTCATATGGCCAGTGCGGCGGGGCACAAGCTGCCGGTTTTGTTCGTCGACACCGGGGTGCACTTTCCCGAGACCTTGCAGACGCGCGACCGCATCGCCCAAGAATACGGGTTGGAGGTGCTGACCCTGACTCCCGAGCAGTCGATGGAAGAGCAGACGCGCGAGTTGGGCATTCTGTACCTCAGTGTCGATGGGCAGTTGAAGTGCTGCGAACTGCGGAAAACCCAGCCGCTGTTGAAGGCGGCCGGACGGTACGACGGATTGCTCTCGAGCCTGCGGCGGAGCGATGGTGAGCGGCGTAGCAATGTGCCGATTTTGGCCCTCGACAAAAAAATGAACTGCGTGCGCGTCAATCTGCTTGCCAACTTTGAAGATCCGCAGATGGATGAGTACATCGCCCGCGAGAAGGTGATCGTCAATCCACTGCATCACCAGGGGTATTCGACGATTGGCTGCAGTCGCTGTACGACTCCGGTGATGCCCGATGAGCCCAAGCGGGCGGGGAGATGGCGGCACCTGGGGCCGTGGGCCATGTACTGCGGTATCAATCCAACCGACGTCCGGCGGCCGGAAACCGAGGCAATTGATTTGCCGGGGGATCTCGTCGATCGCCTGCTGGGCCGGAAGGTCGACTTTTCAATCTGAAGGTGCGACGCCTGCCGGATTGCGACGGCAACGCCGGTGCGGTGGATTGCAGGGGGGGACCAGTGGATCGACCCGGCGACAGATTGGTTGGAAGGAGGGAGCGGTGCCACTCCGTTTCTTCTGGGACTGGCACGCTATCTGCTGCACTATCTCCGCGGGTGCGGTTTGCCGCGCCCGACTCCCCAACGGGGGGGGGACGCTCCGGAACTGTGGATTCGAGGCACAGGGAGCGTCCCACCCTGGGGGGACAGACCGGTGGAGAATGGTCTTCGAGATCGTTTGTGGGCGTATTGTTTTGCTTGATGCAAAACAATACACTTGAGCAGATTGATCTGACCGACAGGAGATGCGATGCGACACCTGCTGTTTTCGGTGCGACCTGGGGTGAAGGTTAGCCTGACCATTGCCAGAGGGGTGAGTCTGGCGATGGGGTTGGGATGTTCGTTGTATCTGGGGGCAGCGTCTCTGGTGGCTGGGGACGACAATCCTGCTGCGGCAACCAAGGCGGGGTCTCGTGAGACCTCGGCCAACCGTGGCGAGGAACGGGGGGGGAGTCGGGAGTCAACGCGGCGAAACGGGTCGCGGACCGGCAAGGTGGAGGGGGAGTCTCCTGCCGCGGGCCTGTCCGCCAAGCCGTTCTCCACTGGTTATGACGGGCAATATGGCGATCTGATCGGCTTTATCAACGAGCAGGTTCGCAAGGGATGGGCCGAAAATGGCATGGTCCCTTCGGGACCGGCTGCGGATGGCGAATGGCTGCGTCGGGTCCATCTCGATTTGGTCGGACACATTCCGGATCTTGAGACGACCGAGGCGTTCATTGCCGACAAGTCTCCGGACAAGCGGTTCAAGGCGATTGAAAATCTGCTGAATGATCCGGGATACGTCCGGCATTTTACGACCATTTGGACCAATCTGCTGATTGGCCGTGCGACGCCGCAGAACATCAGTCGGCCGGCCCTGCAGAAATTTTTGCGGAATTCGTTCGGCAAGAATCGGGGCTGGGACAAGATTGTTGTCGATCTGCTGACGGCCGAGGGGCATTACGAAGAGAACGGGGCGACGAACTTTCTGTTGTCGCATTTGAACGAGGGAGCGGTCCCTGCGACGGCGATCAGCGCCCGTTTGTTCCTGGGAATCCAGGTGCAGTGCACACAGTGCCACAATCATCCGTTTAACGATTGGAAGCAGAACAGCTTCTGGGAGTTCAACAGCTTCTTCAAGCAGGCCCAGCGGGTCGAGCATCGCGAGTACAACGAGAAGACCGGCCGAATGGACTTCTCGTACTTCGAGCTCACCCGGGCCGACTTCGAGGGGCCGGTCTTCTTCGAACGCCGCAATGGCGTGATGGAAGTGGCCTATCCGAGGTACAACGGGGTCGAAGTCTCTCCCGAGGGATCGATTGACCGGCGGAAAGAGTTGGCGGGCATCATCGTTTCGGGAGAGAAGACCCAGTTGGCCGAGGCGGCGGTGAACCGCATGTGGGGGCACCTGTTCGGCTATGGGTTCACCCGTCCTGTCGACGACATGGGTCCGCACAAGGCCCCGTCGCATCCCGAACTGCTCGACCGCCTGGCCCGTGAGTTTGTGAAATCAGGCTACGATCTGAAGCAGCTGATCCGCTGGATCTGCAACTCCGAGGCGTACAATCTCACGAGCCGGTTCAACGACGGCAACATGAAGGATGACCCGGCCGCGGGTGAGACTCCGATGTTCAGCCATCTTTACATCAAGTCGATGACGGTCGAGCAGGTGTATGACTCACTGCTGGTGGCGACCAACGCCCACAAGACCGCCAGTGGGGGCTGGGAGCAGGCTGAATCGCGCCGTCAACAGTGGCTGCAGCAGTTTGTGCAGACCTTCGGAACGGATGAGAATGACGAGTCGACGTCGTTCGACGGCACCATTCCGCAGGCGCTGATGATGATGAATGGCGAGCTGATCCAGAACGCCCTGAAGGATGCCCAGGGGAGCACCCTCCACAGTGTGTTGACTTCCCCCGCGAAGCCGGCCGACAAGGCCAGGCAACTGTACCTGGCCACATTGACCCGCGTTCCGTCCGAACGCGAACTGAAGACGGCCAATATGGTGATGAAGAATGCCCGATCTCCCCTGGAAGCGTTCCAGGACCTCTATTGGGCACTGCTCAACTCGAACGAGTTCATCCTGATCCACTGATCGGGCGGAACGACCAGTTCCCAGCGACGCGCTCCGACTGACCTCTCCCACACTCCGGCGACCAGGTTCCTTCCTGTCGCTCTGTTCCCTGTCCAAGGTGCCTCATGAATCTCTCTTCGCTCGCGACATCCGCCGGAATGTCCCGTCGTCACTTGCTGAAGCACTTGGCGGCTGGGGCGACCCTCATTCCGGGGCTGCAGTTCCTGCAGAACATCGAGGCCAACGCCGCGGCCCTCAAGAAAAACAACAAGTCGTGCATCCTGCTGTGGATGAGCGGCGGCCCCCCCACGATCGACATCTGGGACCTCAAGCCCGGATCAAAGAATGGTGGTGAGTTCAAGCCGGTCTCCACCGCGGGAGATCTGCAGATCAGCGAGCACATGCCCGAGACGGCGAAGATCATGAACCACCTCTCGGTGGTCCGCTCGATGAGCACCCGCGAGGCCGATCATGGCCGTGGCCGGTACTACATGCACACCGCCTACGTGCCGAATCCCACGGTGATTCACCCCACCTTTGGGTCGGTTGTCAGCTACGAACTGGGAACCAAGCGGGAAGGCCTCGAGATTCCGTCGTTCATCTCGATCGGTGGCCCCAGCATGGGCCCCGGGTTCCTGGGAATGATGCATGCCCCGTTCTCGGTGGGGAACAACGGCGAGATCCGTAATGCCTCGCTCCCCGAAGGCCTGGGAGGCAACCGGCTCGAACAGCGGCTGAACATGTTGAATGTCGTGGAAACTGACTTCATCAAGAATTCCCGCAGCCAGATGCCCAAGGATCACCAGGAGGTCTACAAGAAGGCCCGCAACCTGATGACCTCGCAGCAGATGGATGCCTTCAAGGTCAACGAAGAAAAGCCCGAGACGGTCGCCCTGTACTGCGGCACCGGCACCAATGCGGCTGGCGGCGCGATGGGCATGGGGGCCCGCAACCCGTTTGGCATGGGCTGCTTGATGGCTCGTCGGCTGGTGGAGAAGGGAGTTCCCTTCGTCGAAGTCGATTTCGGCGGTTGGGATCTGCATCAGGGGGTCTTCAACAACCTGAAGACCCAGAAGCTGCCGGTGATCGACCGGGCCATCTCGGGCCTGGTGACTGATCTTGAACAGCGCGGCCTGCTGCAAGACACCGTCATCGTCTGGATGGGTGAATTCGGCCGGACTCCCCGCATCAACCAGGATGTCGGCCGCGATCACTGGGCGGCCAGCTGGTCGGTCATGATCGGCGGAGGTGGACTCAAGGGCGGCGTCGCGGTGGGTGAAACCGACAAGGACGGCATCCAGTGCGTCAGCCAGAGCTATCTCCCCGGCGACATCTGGGCAACCGCCGCCCATGCCCTCGGAATTCCAGCCAACATCGTCCATACCTCCAAGAATGGTCGCCCCATGAAGCTGGCCGACGGGGGGACGCCAATCAAGGAATTGATCGGCTAACGCACACAGGCGGTTGGTTTTCGACATCCTCAAGTCGAGTTTCCCCACAGCCCTCCCGGACATCGGTGCCCGGAGGGCTGTGGCCTTTGAGGGGCCGCGCCGGGTGACGCCCACGACAGGAATCCCATCGGGGGTAAACCCGGGGGAGGGGGCCTGCCTCGCACCCCCTGAGGCCGCCCGGTTCCTCAACTGCGTGCGATCGCGTGGATGGGGCAGCGCCAGGGTGAGAGCGGTCCAACGCCTGCTGGCACTGAGGTGCGCGATGTGTAACCACGCCCCCCGGCACACAATTCGATCAGCCGCCGAGACGTGAAGCGTGGCCTGCCATGCAGTGGCCCCCAGGCCACCCGTCGTTCAGTCGCCCCTGTTCTCCGCGGAGTGAGGCAACGAGCGAACACAAGACGACCTCGTCCGAACACCAAGCGGCGTGACGAACTCCCTTTCGCCGCCGACTTCAGCCGATCCAACCGCCGCACCCAATCTCAATCGGTGACGGCAGTGCCAATGCACGTCAGTCTGGACACGGGGGAGGCCGAGTTACGGCTTCGCCTGCGACGGAGTTGGGGGCGGAGTGAAGTTCCGCCGGCGGGGGGCTTCGAGGTAGCGGATCCCCGTATTGGGGTTGTTCTTGTCAAAAGCAAACGAGTCGCGGTTTTCGAGGAAGTGTTTCACATACGCGATGGGAATGGCAAAGCCCAACCCCTCACTGGCCAACAGCTTCATACTGGTCACACCAATCACCTCGCCCCGCAGATTGAAGAGCGGGCCGCCGCTGTTCCCGGGGTTAATCTGCGTGGTGGTCTGGATGAAGGTGATTCCGCTGAAGTTCCGGTTTCGCGTGCTGACGATGCCCTGCGACACCGACCGCTCCAGCCCCAGGGGATTGCCAATCGCAAAACAGTCATCCCCCTCGCGGAGTTCGTTGTCCTTCGCCAGGTACGTGATGGGGAACTTGAAGTCCTTCTGCACGGGAATCTGCAGCAGAGCGAGATCGAAGAACGGATTCATGGCCACGATCGCCACGTCGTCGATCCGCCGCCGCACAAATTCTCCCTGCTCGTTCTTCTGGAAGATCGTGCAGGCGATGCGGGTTTCCTGCTCAATGACGTGATAGTTCGTCACACAATAACCTCGTTCATCCAGGATGAAACCCGAGCCGAGACCACTGGGGGTCTGTACCAGCACCACTGCCTCACCGAATTTCTCGGCCAGTTCCTTGACCGTCCGGATGGGGAGGTCGGCTGTGCTGTAAATGTCCCGTTTGTCGGTCTTGGAGTCGGCAGCCTTCTCGGTCGATTCCACCGTCCGGCTCTTGATCTGCGGGACGGGAATGCGGACCACGTCGACCCCCACGTCAATCACCAGCTCACTGGGGGTTTCTTTCAGCACCTGCCCCTCGAGCTTCTGGCCCGTCTTCAGCTCGATGATGTCGGCCCAGGCCAGGTTCGCAGCCCAACCTGAAAGTCCGGCGGCCGCGAGACTGCCCAGCAGTCCGGCCATCAGCCAGCGACGGAGACGCAGAGAAGAACGCGACAGCGGCAGGAGGGGCATGGAACGGGTCTCGCGCAGTCTGCCAGCCGGGAAGGCCCCGGCTGGATGGTCAGTTGTTCTTGAACTCGGAATGGCACTTCGTACACGATTTGTACATCAGATCGAGCCCGGCCGTATAGGCGTCGAACTCCTGGTCGCGGGCGGCAGCCACCACCTTCAGGGCCCCTTCACGCACTCCCGAGACCAGTTCGCGATACAGATCGTCATCGGACGAGTCGTATCCTTCGCTCAGAATTACCTCCGCCAGCAGGGCGATCACTCCCGCCTCACGCTGCACTTTATCGGCCTCCTTCTTCAACAGGTCGGCGTTGTTGACGCTCCCCTTCAGATAATTCTGGGCCCGTTCGAACCGCTTCATCAGAGGGTACCGCGGGGCGATGTTGACGAACTGCATCTTCGGCGGGCCAGCTTCCAGACCGGGGGGGACACTGCCCGACAGCAGCGAGTCGAGCTTGTCGAACGCCTCCCGGGACGGCTTGTAAAACTTGTCGCCGACCGAGTTCGACTCGCGCCCCAACTCTGCGGCCACATCGCGGACGAGCAGGGCGTTTTTCTTCCAGCTTGGGGCGTCGCTGTAGTCGGGAGCGATCTGGGCGAGGGCGGCCAGCACCGCCGCATCCACCTGGATCTCGCGATACGCCCCGTTGAATGTCCCCACCGATTGCAGCTTCGCGGTCAGATTCGAACGAATGGCCTTCGACTCGTCGGCGAAGTCTTCCGCGCCCAACAAGGCGATCCAGTTCGCAGAACCCCCCGAACCGGCGGTTGGGCTGGCCGCCGTACTGGCGGAGGGCTCGGTTCCTGGCGGGCTGGCCGGAGTCGTGGTGGCCGGTGTGTTGGCGGCTGTCGTGGCCGCCGCGCCGGTTCCCTTCGCCGGGGCTTCTCCCGCTCCTCCCAGTCCGGGGCCCCGTTCCGATGCCACTTCGGAGGGACGATCGAGCCAGACCTCAGGCCAGACATCCTTGGGAATGCCCTTTCGCTGCTCTGCTTTGCGGGTGGTCCCTTTGGACTTGGTCGACTTCTTGCGAGGTGCCTCCTCGTCCGCCCGGGCTGGCTCTTCTGCCGCGGCATTTTCCCGCGCCGTCTCGGCCGCCGGCTGAGAACAGCCCACCCCGACCCAGACCAGACAGAGTGCCAGCAGCGGCCCCAACACTTTCCCAATCCCCGGCGACCAGTCAGAAATTGGAACCGGTGCGTCGGGCTTCCCGGATGTCGTCAGTTCGAGGGATGGCCCCGGATGGCTGTCCGGTTCCTGCGTGCGGTCGCCCGTGTGCTGTACTTGCATGCCCGCCTTGCTGCGTGTGATGGGATCCAGGATGGCCAGACCGACCCTTGAATCGCGGTTCTGTTTCGAACGCCAGCCGCACCAGTCTCTCGTTGGAATTATCGTGAATCTCCAAGGCGGATTCAATCAGTCCTCCAAAGCCGCAGGATTTCCCAGAGTTCCCAGACTTCCTGAAGTCACTGACCGGCAAGGTTGCTGTACTTTTCGGGGAGCGTACTTCTAGAATTTGCGGTGAGGGAGTGAGACGTTGGTTGTTGGATACCAGTCTTCCCAGCCGGTTTTCGTGGAATGACTTCCACCACGACCGGAAATCAGGTTTCCGTTTCTCAGGAGGGGATGAGTGATGCACAAGATCTTGATCAGCGGTGTGGCCAGCCTGTTGTTGCTGGCGGCGGTCACCACCAACGGTTCGGCGGGGCATGCCGCTGGCGGTTTGGTGCCCGGCTGTCATCCGGTGGGTGTCGCGGAATGCGGTGTGCCGCTGTACCGCAATGTGCGTTACCGCGACGAAAAACGGGTCCATCCCTGCGCGGTCCCCATGGTGGTGATGGTGCAGGATCCCTGCTGGCGGGACGACAAGTGCGATCCGTGCGACCAGCCCCGCTGCGTCGCCGTGCAGATCTGTGTTCCTCCCTCGAGCGTCTGCCCCCCGCGCGTCACCTGCAATCGCAACGGCACGCATGTGCGGTATGACTACGGCAAGTACGCAGTCGATATCCGCTCGCACCGCAATGGCTGCGTAACGGTCGACTACGACGGCTGCAAGTAACGCCCTCTCACGGCGGCTTCTCCTCAAGCCAAAATCAGAAACCGGGAGGTGACCAGCACTGTGCTGGACACCTCCCGGTTTTTTTATGGGGCGGGCTGTCTGGTCTGGGGAAGGGAACAGTGGGTCATCGCCATCCGGCTCACCCCTCCCCAGCGATCATCACGGTGACTTGTCTTTGGATGGTACCGGTTTTCCCGACGGAGCCCCCTGCTGGGCCAGGTGCTGCTCGAGCAGACACATCACCAGTGACTGCTCCATCTCTCCGGGGCGGAATCCGAAGGGCCCCCGACCACTCTTGTAAACCACCTTCCCCTGGGGATCGATCACGTAGAGCCTGGCAGGCATGCCGCTGTAGGCGTTCCCCGTGCGATCGTCAATTTCATCGACCAGCAGGGGCATCGAGCACTTGAGCATCTCGCGGCACTGGTTGGCGACCGAAACCCGTTCTCCATACGTCCTGGGCTGGGCCACTTCGACCCCCATTCGCGAGTTCGACTCCATCTTCCAGCCATCCTTGGGATGGGCCTCGCGAACGTAGATCGAGATGAAGGTGACCTCGTGCGAAAACCGCCTGTAGACCGCCTCGACACCAGGATACAGCGAACGGAAGGGACCGCAGGTGAAGTTGCCGAAGGTCAGCACAATCGGCTGCTTTCCCAGCAGGTCGGCCAGGCGAATCGACTCCCGTCCATCGTGCGTCTTGAGATCGAAGTCGGGGGCGGTGTCCCCCACGTTCGGTCCTTCCTTCAGCGAACCGATCTCGCCCGCAATCAACCCGCGCAGCAACACGTTTCTCGATGGCTCGTCGCCGGGGGCGAACCCGCTCGGTCCTCCCGTCCCGGCCAGCAGCGCGTCGATCAGGTCATCGGGTGTGATGGCGTCCTGCCCCTGCGCCACCCGGCGGAAGAAACCGTTCCATTCTCCTTCCGAGACCAGCCCGTCGGCATCGGGATCCATTCGCCGGAAGAATCGGGTCACCACATTGGCCCGCTGCACCCAGGGATTGCGATCCGACCAGTCGAGGTCGTCGGGAGTCACCATGCCGTCTTTGTTCCGGTCGATCCGGGCAAGCCAGTGGGGTAGACCCCGAAAGTCATCGGCTGCCAGAGGCTTCCCATTTTCTGACTGATGTTGGGCCAGCAGCCAGTCGAGACTGTACTTCGACTTGGCGGGACCGAACCAACCCTCCCCCGGCAACATCTGCGAGCCATGAGAGATGTCGATCAGCATGCGGACCGCTTCGGGAGCCTCGGCCAGCTTTCCCTCGTACTGCTGTTCCAGTTCGGTCAGCGACTTGCCAAAGGTTTCCCGCACCGCCCGCAGCGTCTGCCGGTCATCCTCGGTGTCTGCTTGGGGCTTGGCCTGGCCCTCGGTTGGCGAGGCAGACGCGGCGGCCGGCTTGGCCGGCGCTGTGGCCTGGGCCCGCCCCTCCTGCGGAAGCACCGCCACCCCCGCCGCGACCAGGGGAACCCACAGACCCATTCGCACGAACAATCTCGACATGACAGTGCTCACGAGGGAACCGAAAGGAAATCAGGGCGGCCTCGGCTCGGAACGTTGAACCGGAACGGCCAGAACAGCAAGACCACCCTGGGAAGTATAGAAAGTCAGCTGGCGGCGTTCCCAGAAAGCAGTCTCGGAACCGAGGTATTGCCGCCGGCGGGCTGGCCTCGGGCCCGATGATCGCCATTGGCCGCCTCGCTGCAGGTCTCTCCCGATCGGGAGTGTCTTTCTGGACAACCGGGGAGTCCGACACGTAGAAGTGGGGCGCGGGAAGCAGCACGTCCCGAAGTAGCCCCGATCCAGCTCTCAGGAGATCGCGATGACGAACAGTCTGGCACGACACACGCGGAATCCAGGGGTTGATCTGGAATCGGACTGGACCAAACGGCGGAATGAGCCAGGTTCCATGAGCGTCTACTGGGGTTGGTGGTTGGTCATCGGCACACTGCTCGCCTCTGCCGCCTGGGCTCAGGACACACCTCGCAAGCCGGGGGAAGTTCCCACCGAGGTCTCGGCCGAAGGGAAGGCGTACCTGGAACGGCTGCTCAAGAACACGCCCTTTGGCACCAATGGCTTCGACTTCGAAGGCCTGCGCGCGGGCATGGGAAGCCGCCGCGCTCCCACCGTGGAGGGGGTGCGGCTGACCAAGGTCCAGGTGGGGGAGATTCCGTGCGAGTGGGTGGTCGTCCCGGGGGCCGAGACCGATGTGCGGGTGCTCTACATCCACGGCGGAGGCTTCGTCTCAGGCTCGGGAGGCTTTTACCTGCCGTTGGCGGCGCACCTCTCAAAAGCGGCGAAGTGTGCCGTGCTCCTGGTCGATTACCGGCTGGCTCCCGAGCATCCCTTTCCTGCGGGACTCGATGACTGCGTCGCCGCCCACGACTGGCTGCGGACTCACGGGCCCGAGGGAGAGTCGGCGGCCCGGGCCACTTTTGTCGCGGGTGATTCCGCCGGGGGGAACCTGACCCTGGCGACAGTCCTGGCCCTGCGAGAACGGAAGAAACAGCTTCCCCAGGGAGCAATTCCCATCTCCCCCGTGACCGACTTCGCACTCGAGAGTGAGTCGCTCCAGACCGTGCACGATCCCATCATCAGCGCGAAGACCATGCCGGTGTTTCGGGACCATTACCTGAAGAAGTATTCTCCGCGCGATCCGCTCGCTTCGCCGGTTTATGCCCACTACGAGAATCTGCCTCCCTGGCTGATCCAGGCCGGGGAACACGAGATGTTGCGGGATGATGCGGTCCGTGTGGCCCGGCGCATCCGCGAGACTGGCGGCAAGGTCACCCTCGAGATCTGGAAGGGGATGTTCCATGTGTTCCAGTCCCACGATCCCCTGCTGCCCGAGGGGCGCGAGGCGTTTGATCATATGGCGCAGTTCATCCGCGGGTTGGTACCGGCACGGTGACGGCCCCCGCGAAGCTCGAGGCCTAACTTCGGGCGGTGCTGTGGGCAATGGCCGCGAGCAAGCCATTCCATGTGAACTCGGTCGCCTCCGCGGCGATGGTCAGTCCCGCCTGCTGGGCGGCCGCCGTCGTCACGGGGCTGATGCTGCAGAGCCGGGGATGTCGCGTGCCGTCGGCCGGCCTCGTCAATTGGGGACAAAGCCGGGCCAGCTGGCGGGCGATCGAGGGACTGCTGAGACAGATCCAGTCGAGTTCGCCCCGGTCGACCAGATCCTGGGCTTCCGCTGGCAGCATCGCGACATCGACATTCTGGTAGACCACCAATTCATCCAGGTGGGCTCCGGCAGCCCGCAATTCGGTGGGGAGCACGTCGCGTCCCCGGCTGGCTCGGGCCCAGAGGACCTTCTGTCCGGCCACGTGCGGCACCAAGGCCGCCGCCAGCGCTTCGGCCCGGAAGGTTGTGGGGACCAGGTCGGCACGCAGGTGCCACTCGGCCAGGGCGGCCGCGGTTCCATCCCCAATAGCCGCCAGTTTCGCGTGGTGCAGTCGGCGGGTATCGAACCCCCGCTGCCATAACCGGTCGAGCAGCCCGGCCACGCCATTGCTGCTGGTGAAGACGATCCAGTCGTACGAGGTGAGTTGCTCGAGAGCGGCGTCGATGGCGGTGAAATCGGAGGGGGGCTCGATCGCGATCAAGGGCATCACCACCGGCTCGGCACCCAGGGCCAGCACTCGGTCCAGCACTTCGGCCGCCTGGTCGCGGGCCCTGCAAATGCCAATGCGCTGCCCCAGCAGGGGACGCTGTTCGAACCAGGCGATCGCTTCGCGTCCCGCAAGGCACGAGCCAATCACGATCAGCGAAGGAGCCGGGAGTCTGGCCCGTGTCACCTCGGCGGCGATGGTTTCGAGTGTGGCGGTGAGAGTTCGCTGATGCGGGGTGGTTACGCGGCTGAGGACCGCGGTGGGAGTCGTGGGGGGCTTGCCCGAGATGATCAGGCGCTGCGCGATCTCGTCGATCCGGCCCAGCCCCATGTAGAACACCAGGGTCCCCGGGAAGCGGGCCAACGCCTCGAAATCAAGGGCCGAGACTCCTTTGACCGGGTCTTCATGCCCGGTGATGAAGGCAACTGCCGACGCATGGTCCCTGTGAGTCAGCGAGAAACCGGCGTACGCTCCGGCAGCGACTGCCGCCGTGACCCCGGGGACGACCTCGAACGGAATACCCGCGTTGGCCAGGGCGGCGGCCTCTTCGCTGCCCCGGCCGAATACGTAGGGATCCCCCCCTTTGAGCCGGACGACCGTTTGCCCCGCTTGTGCCGCGGCAATCAGGCGGGCGTTGATTTCCTGCTGCTTGAGGGTGTGGGTCGACCGGCTCTCACCGCGGAAGGTTCGTTCCGCCTGGGCCCGTGAGTGGCGCAGCAGCAGCGGGTTCACCAGTCCGTCGTAGAGGACCAAATCGGCCCGTTGCAGGCAGGCGAGGCCGCGCAGGGTAAGCAGGCCTGGATCGCCGGGACCTGCCCCCACGAGGTAAACAGTTCCGGTCGGCATCGGCGGGGTCTGGTTCCTTTCTGTCGGTTCGATTTATGGTAAAGTTCCTCTCTCTGCCTGACCAGTAAACGCAGCTTCCCCCGGTTTCCGGCGGGAAGCGAGAGAAGGATGGACGTCATGAGCTCGGGTGACACACAGAAGCCGGCCGCCGACTGTTGGCGGCGCGGGAACGAAGCCATTCAAAAAGAGAACTGGGACTACGCCATCCAGATGTATCTGACGGCGGTGAAGTTGCGTCCCGAGAATCTCACCTACCGGCAGTCGTTGCGGTTCGCCGAGTACAAGAAGTATGGCAACAACGGGACCGGTGCGGCGATGGCCGGCATGCGTACGATGGGGTCCAAGACAAAGACGAAGAAGGCCCGCATGACCAAGGATTGGGCGGGGCTTGACCTCGCGGCCGAAGAGGGACTGCAGGTCAATCCGTGGGATGTGTCGTTCAATCAGGATGTGGGAGATGCGGCGAAGGCCCGCGAGTTTCCCGAGGTCGCCATCTTCTGCTACGAAGAGGCCCTCAAGCGGGATCCGGGCAATAAAGAGATCAACAAATCGCTGGCGGTGGTGCTCGAGGAACGGGGAGAATACAAGCGGGCGGCCGATTGCTGGCGGCGGATTCTCAAGCTCGAGCCGACCAACGGCGAGGCCCGCTCGAAGATCACCGCCCTGGATACCAAGGGGGTGATGGACCGCGGGGGCTATGAGGGGGCTGAATCGACCACGGGAGTCATGGCCGCCCACGAGGTGGCGAGGCGTTTGGGGGGAGACAAGAGCGGAGGTCCCGGGCAGGACCCGATCGCCGACATGGAACGGGCTGTCCGGAAGGACCCCACCAACAAAGACAACCTGCTGAAACTGGCCGACCTGTACCGCCGCGAGGCCCGCCTCGAAGAGGCCGAAGCGAGCCTGCAGAAGGCGCTGGAGGCCTCGGGCGGGAATATCAACATCCGCGAGGTGCTCGAGGATGTGCAGCTCGAACTGATGGCCAAAGCAGTGACCATTGCCAAGGAACAGTTCCGCGCCTCCCCCACCGACGAGGTGAAGAAGCAGCGGGCGGTTGCCCTTGCCGCCGAATTGCTCAATCGCGAAGTCGAGGTCTTTTCGGCCCGCACGGATCGCTATCCGCAGGACATGCGGCTGAAATTCGAACTGGCCACCCGGTTCATGAAGCAGCAGAAATGGCAGGCGGCCATTCCCCTGTTGCAGCAGTCGCGCAGCGATCCCCGCGTGAAGGGGGAATCGCTGGTCAACCTGGGGAAATGTTTCGCCTACGACAAGAAGGCGCAACTCGCCCGCCGGCAATTCGAGGCGGCCATTCCCGAAGTCAACCACGACAGTCAGCCCGATCTCTACAAGGATCTGTTTTACTCCCTCGGCAGGCTCTGCGAAGAACTGCAGGACAAGCAGGCGGCCGAAGAATATTACCAGAAGGTGTTGGAGGTCGATTACACCTACCGCGACGCCGTCAAACGGCTCGATGCCCTGCAGGGGACGTAATCGCGTGGAGTGGAGGCAACCCGGGCGCGGGCCGGTGGCGTCCACCGGATGACCCCTGGCGATACTCACAGACGATGTTACTTGGTCTCCGGCAACGGGGCGGGAGTTGGGCGGTGCGGAACTGGATGCGAATCGCGGTGTGGATTCTGGGAAGCGTGGTGCAGGGGCTGTTGCTTTGCGCCGGGCCGGCCGGCGCGGCCGAGTACGCCTTTGAAGTGACCATCGACCCCGCCGTACGGACCGAGCCATTCACCGGCCGGGTCTACCTGTTCTTCGCGAAGGGGGACCGCGAGCCCCGGTTTGGGCCGAACTGGTTCAATCCCGGCCCGATGCTGGCGGTCGACGTGCGCGGCTGGAAGCCGGGTGAGCCGCTGCAGATCAACACCGACGACGAAAGCGGCCAGATCGTCTACCCTCAGGCGTTGTGTGACCTCGATCTCGCGGGCTATAGCGTGCAGGCGGTCGCCCGCTTCAATCCGCTGGTGCGCGAGGTGGGGGCCGGGGCGGGAAATGGCTACAGCTCCGTGGCGAAGATCGAGGGCGCCCAGGAAAAACCAGCGGAGGGGAAACCCGCGGGAGTCAAATTGTCGATCAACTCGCTGGTTGAAGAACGCAAGTTCCCCGAGACCGACTGGTGCAAGCTGCTCGAGGCACGCAGTGAGCGTCTCTCGAAGTTCCATGGTCGGGAGGTGCGGCAACGGGCCAGCGTGGTCTTGCCCGCCAGCTATCAGAAGGAACCCGAGCGACGGTACCCGGTGATCTTCATCGTGCAGGGGTTTGGCGGCAACCACTTCGCCGGGCTCCGGAAAGAACCGGTGGCCGAAGAGAATCCTGGAGGGGTCGAGTTCCTGCGCGTGTATCTCGATGCCGAGACCGGCCTGGGACATCATGTCTTCGCCGATTCAGACAACAACGGTCCGGTGGGAACCGCGCTGGTCGAAGAGCTCATTCCCGTCCTCGATGCCCAGTACCGCACGGTGGCCGTCCCCACAGCCCGCTTCCTCACGGGCCATTCCTCGGGAGGCTGGAGCACACTCTGGTTGCAAGTCGCCTATCCCGACACGTTTGGCGGTTGCTGGAGCACCGCACCCGACCCGGTCGACTTCCGCGACTTCCAGCAGATCAATCTCTATCGGGCAGGTGAGAACATGTATCGCGACCCGCAGGGAGACCGACGGCCTCTGGCCCGGGTCAACGGCAAGGTGATGTTGTGGTACGACGACTTCGACCGGATGGAAGAACTGGTGGGACCCGGCGGGCAACTGCACAGCTTCGAGGCGGTCTTCAGTCCGCGGGGGGCCGATGGCCGTCCGGTGCGGGTCTGGAATCGTCAGACCGGAGAGGTCGACACCCAGGCGGCCGAGGCGTGGAAGAAATACGACATCCGGCTGATTCTCGAAACCCAGTGGGCCACGCTGGGGTCGAAACTCGCCGGGAAGCTGCACGTGATCATGGGGGATGCCGATACCTTCTACCTGGAAGGGGCCACCCGTCTGCTGCAGGAGTCGCAGGCGCGGCTCAAAAGTGACGCGGTCATTGAGCTGGTCCCGGGCAAGGACCATGGCAACCTGCTGACTCGCGAGCTGACGACCCGCATCCGAACGGAAATGGCCGAAGCATTCCTCAAGCATCACCCGGCCCCCAAGGCCGAAGCCAATTAGCGAAGTGGCACGGGCCCGCTCGGCCGATTGTCCCGAGTAAAGTTCTGGAGAGCGGATTCCCGACCGGGAAATACCGCAGGCAGACTCTGGATTGCAGTCGGGGACGGCCGGTTCGAGCACGCCGTCGGGAGATCAGGCGCGACGGGGAACCGGCAACAGCTTCGGAATGGGGGCTTTCATGCCCACCACCCGGCCATGCCGCTGGACCAGTTGGTCGAAGTTGTATTGCAGGAAGCCGTGGAGGTGATCGGGGGGGTTTTTACGCAGGTATTGGCGGACCAGCACTTCCATCTGCTGGTCGAACTCTTTCTGACTGTGCGAGTGCACGTGGTAATGCCCGGGCAGTCGGCGGATATCGCCGTCGAACCGTGGGCCGATGTGATACAGCTCGTGCATCACGGTAATCAGCTTTTCGGTGTAGGTCTGTTCCTGGAACCGGGGCAGATAGAAGGTGAGGATATAAAGCAGTTCCACTCCGCCCAGAAAGCAGCGCTGGATCGCCCACTCACTTCCACGCCGGGTCGTGACCAGCGCTCCATCCTGGAACCGCAGCGGGGTGAGCTTCGCCTGCAGTCCGTGATTCACCCGCAGACGGGCCTGGGCAAACGTCACAGCCACGTGCTCCATCCGGATGTGCTGGAACTCGGGGACGCGCTGCGTGATGTCAATGCACAGGCAGCGCATCGCGGAGGAAAAATCAAAACCAACAGACACGGCTCGGGTGCGGCAGGGCTGGGGGAAGGTCAATCGCGTGCGGTACCAACCCGCACTGCAGCGTATGGTAGAAGAGGGGGTTCGATCCTCTCAAGATCGATTGAATACCAACTGGGAGTGTGGCACGGCCGCCCCCCTCAACTGCGCCCGGTTTGACCGTCTCCCGGTTGTTGAAGGGCTTTCCTCCGGTGGTATACTCGCGGCGAAAATTCTTCTTGTCCGAAGGGGACAGGTCTGCGTCCCATGGGGGAGCGTGGTCCGGTCCCCCGAAAGGCCTGGTGCCTGCGATGACCCGTCCGATTGTCATGGGAGATGGTCTCCCTCCCCTGTTTCTCGAACTGCTCGGTCCCGATATCGAGGTCCTCCCCTGGCAACAGGTTCCCGAGACCCGTTATGGCGAACTGGTCACGGGAGTCATCACCTATGGCCACCCCCGCGTCGATGGGGCGCTGCTCGACCGTCTGCCCAAGGTGAAGGTGGTCAGCAATCATGGGGTGGGGGTCGATCACATCGATGTGCCCGCCTGTGCGGCACGCCAGATTCCCGTCGGCAATACCCCCGGCTGTCTCGATGCCTCCACCGCCGACATGACGATGGCCCTGTTGCTGGCTGTCGCCCGCAACCTCGTGGTGGGGGACCACTTTGCGCGGGGGCCCGAATTCACCCACTACGACCCGGCTCTGCTGATTGGAGCCGAAGTCAGCGGCAGCACACTGGGCATTGTCGGTCTGGGACGCATTGGCAAGCAGGTCGCCCGGCGGGCCCAGGGGTTCGACATGCCGGTGCTCTACCACAATCGCCGGCGGGATGAGGCGGCCGAACGCGAGCTGGGAGTGCAGTACCGCACACTGCCCGAGTTGCTCGCCCAGAGCGACTTCGTGGCCCTCAACTGCCCGCTGACTGCCGAAACCACAGGCCTGATCGGATCCCGTGAACTGGCCCAGATGAAGCCCAGCGCGTTTCTCATCAATATGGCGCGCGGCGGCGTGGTCCAGACCGACGCCCTCACCGCAGCGCTGCAAAACCGCCAGATCGCCGGGGCCGCCGTCGATGTGACCGACCCCGAACCGCTCCCCCGCAACCATCCGCTGCTGGCTCTCGACAATCTGGTGATCACCCCGCATCTGGGGAGTGCTTCGGACCGGACCCGGCGACGGATGATCGAAATGTCGATCATCAATCTGCGGGCGGGACTCGCCGGACAATCGCTCTCCTGGCAGGTGCGTCCCCACCCCGCGAAGTGATGAGTGGGGGGAGGAAAATTCCCGCACACGTCACCTACTTTCGCCACAGGTCCACCCCGTTCGCCTCTGGATGGGAAGCCTCATTCGCCGCAAGGAAACTGTTCGTGCTGGCTTTTGTCTCGTATGAAACGGCGTTCGCCCCGTGCGGGGGAATTGCCGCCGTCCTCGCCCGGCTTCCCGCCCATGTCGCCACGCAGGCCCGGCAGCCGGTGGTGGTCTTCACGCCGTATCACCATCGCATTCCCAAAACGCGCGATGTCGACGTCCAGTGGATTGGAGCGGTGGGGGTGCCGTTTGATGGACGCACTGTGCGGGTCCATGTGTTGCGCCAGGACGGCTCCGCGCCGCATTACCTGCTGCGTCCCGAAGATCTGCAGTTTTTCACCGGAACGCGTCACCCATACGATCTGCATCCCGACACGCTCTACCGAGATTCGGTCTTCTTTGGGGCGGCGGTGATTCAGGCCCTGCGCGTGGTGGCTCCGGGGGCACCTTGGACGCTGCTGTTGCAGGACTGGGAGTCGTCCACCGTGGCGATCGCCGCCGCCGGGCAGCCCGCCCGGCCCCGGATGTTCGTCACTCTGCACAACAGTTATGACCACGAGGCAGGAGCGGACCAGTTGCGTCACTGGCGGCTGGTTCCTCAGGCCTGCCCGGGCGAGACCGTGCTGCAGCGGGCGCTGTCCGTTTGCGAGTGGCCGGTCTTCACCGTCTCGCAGCAATTCGCCCGCGACCTGATCGACGACCCCTACCAGACCCGCGTTCTGGCACCGCATCTCGCGTCGTGGCTCGGTTCGCGACTGGTGGGGATCGACAATGGTCCCTTCACCGATCTGGCGGTCCCCACCGAATTGCTGACGGCGGCCGAGGCGGGACGCTTCCAGCCGCTGCTCGCCTGGAAGCAGGAGCATCAGGCAACATTCCTCAAGGCGCTGGGACAATTGACCCCCTCGGTCGAACGTCCCGTGTGGGGCGATCTGTCGCAGTTTGGGCGTGGCCAGACTCCGTTGTTTGTGATGGCGGGACGCGACGACTGTCGGCAAAAGGGATACGACGTCGCCGCCTGCGCCGCCGAACGGTTGCTGACGGCAGGACACGAGGCCCGGTTTGTGTTCTTCCCCATACCGGGGGACGAAGGACTCGCGGGATTGTCCTTCCTGCGCGAGCTGGCCGAACGCTGGCCCACGCATGTGCTCGCCTTTCCGTTCCGGTTTGCGGAAGGATTCGCGGGAGCCCTGCGAGGGGCCACCTGCGGCATCATGCCCTCCCTCTACGAACCGTTTGGGATGGCCAATGAATTCTACCTCAACGGAACCCTCGGAATCGGCCGCGCCACCGGGGGGGTGCTGCAGCAGATTGTTCCCGATCCACAGGCCAAGTCCACCTCGGAGGCTGTCCGCCGACGGACCGCCGGCATCCACGCCGCCACAGCCAACCCCACCGGTTTTCTGTTCCACGAGCCGGACGGACTGGCGACCGAAGTGGCGGACTGGCAGGGAATCAACGCCACCGGCTATCTCGACCCAACGCAGGAGCTCAATCGCGTTGAGGACCGCCTGCGTTTCCCCCTGTTCGAGTCAATGGTGTCGGAATTGACCTTCGCTCTTGAGGATGCCATCACCCTGGCCGGAGAGCCCGCCGAGTACGCCCACCGATTGGTGGCCGGGATCCGGCATCTCGAACAGGGCTTCTCCTGGGACCGCGCTGCCCAGCAGTACCTGCGCTATGCCGGCGGTTGACCGGGAATCGAGTTGCGAGGCGGAGGGGGGCCCGCGTCACTCGTGGTGGGTGGGTGAGCGACGCACCCGCTTCATCTTGGGCATCGTGCGCCACACATTGAGGTGCCGTTCCTCACGGCCTGCCTCGAAGATCGCCTGATCAGTGCACGACCCTGCGAGGGCACAGACTCCCAGTCGCGCGGACCCAGGAACCCAACAGCTGGGGAGCGGACCGGGATTCGAAGGGGAGGCTGAAAGAGCACGAACTTCGAATGGACGCACTTATGACAGGTCGGCCAGGAGTTCCGTCCAACTGCTGACCTTGACAACCCGCAACAGCAGCGACTCCAGCAGTTCCAGATCGTTGATCCCGGTCAAGGCCCGTCGGACTTTGGCCGAGGGCTTGCCGAACAGAGCCGTTCCTAGCGACAGGAGTATGCGTTGGGCCTCATCGGCACGTCCCTCCTGACGTCCCTCCTGACGCCCCTCCTCACGTCCTTCTTCGAGGATCGCTTGGTAGGTGACCGATTCTTTCATGGCACAAACTCCTCGCAGCAGGTGCTGGCTGAACTCTCTCTCGTATTCTAATCCCATCAGGACGTAGGTGGCAGTCCATAATGACTTGGCGGCAGGTGGGTCTGTCTCACAGGCAATCCGCTGGTCCATCTGCTGAATAAGCCTTGGCAAGTCCGGTCGGGAGACCCGGGTGAGGGGGGCCAGGGGGAGTGTTCCCAGCCCTCCCCGCAGGACCGCCTCCGGCGGTAATTGCCACAGGCGAATCGGCTCGTACTCGAATGTCAGGTACGTCCGCCCACTTGGCGAACGCCAGTGGACCTTTCCGGTCAAATCGCGCCCATCCGCCTCGCGACGCAACAGGATCACCAGGCTGCGCACCGGAACCTTGTGCCGAACCCGCAACAACACGTTGTAGTGCAGGACACGGGAACCCAGCGTCGGATCATGACTCGCCTGGAATTCGAGATGCAGAATCCAGGGATCTGGCTCCTCAACCCACAAGACCTTGTCGGCGGCGGCCGTCACCGTCGAGACGTCGGCATCGATGACCGAGACAGGCGCATCGACCCCGGCGAACCGGGCCCAGTCCTGCGGGTAATCTTGTGGCAAATGCTTGAGAATCGCGTCGAATGGGTGCGACATGATCAACAGAAAATACACATGTGAATAGTAAATGTCTACATAAGAATACTAATTCAAATGACCACATAGTGGTTGAGAGTGTGTTTCACTGGCCAGTTTCTCTGAGTCGAGTGGGATTGATGTCCACGTCCCATCATGGCGAGAACCGGGCTGGTGCCGATGCGGTTCCGTGCATACGAGGTGGCAACCTTGCAGCGCTCAGCAGAATCCTCACCCGTTCTCACACGGAACGCTAATCCCCAGGTTCGCCCGGGTGAATGGTGGAGTCATTCGACAAACATCAGCTCATTGGCCGAAAGCAGCACCTGGGCATATTGCTCCCAGCGGGAAAGTTGGTCACCCGGCTGTGATTCCTCCTGTGCAGCAAGGTAGTCGAGGCCAATGCGCAGTTCGTCGTCGGTCGGGGGGCGCGAGTAAAGCCGGGCGTAGAGTGCGGGGATCCGTTCGACATCGGTCGCCCAGTCCGCCTGCATCCGGCGGACGAGTTGCCGGGCGCGATCGGCCATGAACGGGCTGTTCATCAGGAACAGCGATTGTTGGGGAATTGTGGTCGCGATCCGTCCTTCACTGCTGGCCCGGGCGGCGGGAAAGTCGAACAACCGCAGGAAGATCTGACTGACCCCCTGGTCCGAATTGCGATTGACGGTGCCGTAGATGGTGCGGCGGGAACTGGCCAGCAGGTTCTCGACCGAAGGACCACCCACGGTCGTGTCGAGTTCCCCTGTGACGGCCAGCAGCGTATCGCGCCACACCTCGACATCAAGCCGGCGCGGGTTCGCCCGCCAGAGCAACCGGTTGTCTCCGTCGACAGTCAGCCCCCGCTCGTTCGGCCGGCTGCCTTGGCGATAGGTGTTCGAGAGGACGATCAGCCGGTGCAGCCGCTTGATCGACCAGGGAACACCGTCGCCCGTCGGATGCTGAAATTCACTCGCCAGCCAGTCGAGCAACTCGGGGTGGGTGGGGGCTTCTCCCATGACGCCGAAGTTGCTGGGGGTGCGGACCAGCGCCCGGCCCAGATGATGCATCCAGACCCGGTTGACAAACACGCGGGCCAACAGCGGATTGGTCTCTGACGTGAGGGCCTGCGCCAGATCGAGCCGGCCGCTGCCCTGTTGAAACAACTCTGGCTCGGCCCCCGCCAGAATTCTCAAGAACCGCCGCGGAGCGATCGGGCCCGGTTTGCGCAGGTTGCCGCGAATCGCCAGGGGCATGTCGGCGGTGCCGCTTTCGGCCAGCCCATGCGCCACGGAATACATGGGGGGGGCGGTTTGCCGCAGGCGGTCAAGTTCCGTCTGCCACTCCGCCCGATCGGCACTCTCATCGACCGTGGGATCGCGGGCTTCCTTCTTCAAAAGTTCGTCGAGCCCCTTGAGCTTCCCGTCGAGTTGGGCGATGCGCTGGTGGTGAGCCTGGAAGGCGGCCACGGTTTCGGGGGGAACCGTGGGATGTTCGGCCAGGCGGGTGTTCTGAAACACCCCGGCCAGCGAGTAGTAGTCGAGCTGGGGAATGGGATCGAACTTGTGGTCGTGGCAACGGGCACACGAGACCGTCAGCCCCAGCAGGGCCCGGCTGAGCGTGTCGACCCGGTCGTCGAGCGTTTCGGATTGCGCCTGGGCCGTTGCGTCGGGATCGCCGCCGTCCGAGACATAGGTTGGCCCGAGGGCGAAAAAGCCTGTCCCGGCAGCCAATTCAGGTCCCTGCAGATCGCCGGCGATCTGGGCTCGTACAAACTGGTCGTAGGGGAGATCGGCATTGAACGCCGCGACGACCCAGTCTCGGTACCGCCAGGCATGGGGAATGGGGGGGCCGCCGAAATTCCCTGCGATGTCGCTGTACCGGGCGAGATCGAGCCAGTGGCGGCCCCAGCGTTCGCCATACGCTGGCCGGGCCAGCAGGCGATCGACCACCTCCGACAAGGCAGCGTCGGGATCATCGACACAAGCCTCGGCAAACGCGGTCACCTCCGCGGGAGTGGGGGGAAGTCCGACGAGGTCGAGGTGGATCCGCCGCAGTAATACCGCCGGTTCGGCAGGGGGGGATGGCGACAGCCCGGCTTCGGCGAGTTTGACGAGGACAAACGCGTCGATGGGATTGCGGACCCATTTGACTGCCATGGGGCTGGAGGAATGCGAGGCGTGCACCATCGGAACCTCGGGCCGACGGACCGGGCGCCACGCCCAGTGTTCATCGCGGATGGTGGCCCAGTCGATCTGTTTGGGCTTTGCGGCAGAGTCTGTGGTCGTGACGGCGGGCCAGGGAGCGCCCTCTTTCACCCAGTCGGCCAGCGCCTGCAGGTCGGCGGCGGGAAGTTTCCCTTTGGGGGGCATTTCGAAGCCCTGCCAGCGGACCGCCTGCAGCAGCAGACTTTCGTCGGGCTTTGCCGGGTCAATTCCCGGGCCATTGTCGCCCCCCTTCAGCAGCCCGGCCCGCGAGTCGAGTTGCAGCCCCCCCTTGATCCCCTTGGGGGCCTGGGCCGAGTGGCACTCAAAGCAGTGCTCAACCAGGAGAGGCCGGATCCTGGCTTCGAAGAATTCGAGTTGTTCGAGCGCGGGGGCAGGAGGGTCTTCGGCCCCCTGGATGCTGGTTCCCTGCAGAACGCACAACAACGGCAACCAGCCGAGCCAAAAGTGAACCCCCCGTGAGACAACGGGCGGCACGTGAACGTGATTCGGCTGGGGGAGCAGATGAGGAGCATGCATAACTGAAATTTTATCAGATCGCGAGGAGGTGGCGAGAGAGCCCGGCACGCAAATCAGAGGTTGCTGTCCTCTGGGGCTGTGGCCCCGTCGGGATGACTTCCGGAGTGCCAGCGATCAAAAAACAGACATCTTGAAAAACCGGCGTTGGTCCCTGGCGTTGCCTTTGGTAGTCTGCCCCAGACCCTGTTGGTGTGCAGTCGACGTCAACCGTTTCGGGGGCCCGGTTAAAGTTGAGTGTGACCGATGGGGAATCCACGGGGGGCCAGGGACTTTGCGTTGAGTGGCGATGCCGACCCCGTTTCACATCCCCCGCATTTTGCGTCCGTATTGCGACGGTCACGAGTTCGTGCCGCTCGAGGGGCAGACCGTGCGGGAATTGCTGCAGCACTTGCGGCGGGTGTATCCCCGCCTGCATGGCAGCATTTGCGATGAAACCGGGGCGGTTCGCCGTCACATCCATTTGTTTGTGAATGCCGACTTCATTGGCCAGCGCCAGGGCCTCGACACTCCGCTGCAACGGGGGGACGTCGTGTCGGTTTTCCAGGCGGTCTCCGGAGGTTGAGCATGGCCGAGCGAATCCTGATCAGCATGGGCACCCGCAAGGGATTGTTTGTGGCCGAAGGAGCGAAGACCCGCCGGAAGTTCACGCTGCGGGGACCATTCGGCGGCGGGATCGGCGTGTACTCGACGCTGGTCGATGCCCGGGGCACACCCCGGGTGTATGCGTCGAGCTGCAATCCGTTCTTCGGGATGAAGATTCTGGTCTCGAAAGACCTGGGGAACACGTTCCAGGAGACCGCGTCGGCCCCGGCGTTTCCCGAAGGGGATGGCCGGGCCCTGGCCAATATTTGGTCACTGGAAGCCGGACCGGGGAAGAAGGAATTGTGGTGTGGGGTCGAGCCGGCGGCGCTGTTCCGCAGTACCGATGCCGGTCAGTCGTGGGAGATGGTGGGGGGAATCAGCAATCATGAGCATGCCCGGCAATGGCATCCGGGGAATGGCGGCCTGTGTCTGCACACGATTGTGCGCGACGGGCAGCGGATGCACCTGGGGATTTCCACGGGAGGGCATTACCTCAGTCAGGATGGCGGGAAAACATTCGCGGCGTCGAACGCCGGGGTGGGGGCCGGGTTTGTGCCCGACCCGTATCCGGAGTTCGGGCAGTGCGTGCACAAGATCGCCCCGGCCCGGCAGGTGCCCGGCCGGCTGTACATGCAGAATCATGGTGGCTGGGCCGAGTGGCATGGACCGGGAGGACCGCGGCCCGAGATCGGGGTCTTGCGGAGCGATGACCATGGCCAGACCTGGCACTCGATCGCCAAGGGATTGCCGAGTGACTTCGGATTTCCGATCGTGGTGCATCCGCACAACCCCGATGTGGTCTACGTGGTGCCGCTCGATCCGATGACGCGGGTCTGTCCGCACGGAGCCCCGGCGGTCTGGAGCAGCCAGAACGGGGGCCAGTCCTGGCAGAAGCTCTCGCAGGGCTTTCCGAAGAAGGAGACCTATTTCACGGTTCTCCGCGATGCGATGACGATCGACGAACTGAAGAACCCGGCCCTCTACTTCGGCACGACCAATGGCCAGCTCTGGCTGGGACGCGAAGGGGGTGAAGAGTGGGAGTGCGTGTTCGATTCACTGCCCGCGATCCACTGCGTGAAAGTGGCCACCATCTAAAACCAAGAATGGGACGCAGCTCGTTTCTGCGAAAACGCGCTGCGTCCCCCTCATTTTTGCCCCCCGGAATTGTGACTTGGGCGTCGAGTGGGAAGGCTGGTTGTCGCGTCACCGTTGCGGGTCGCGATGATTGGGTTCGCTGAAAGTCGACGCCCGCTGCACCGATCCGGGGCCACGATTCGAACGCTGAGTCTGATTGCTTTGCGGGAGATGCATCTTCATTCCTGGCGAGTGATTGCCAGTTCGCGTCGGTGTGAGCGGGGCGACTGTCGTGAGCGGGTAAGTGCATTGGGGACGTTGCAGGTGTTCACCGAATCACGCCGCGTCTCCTGGGGCGGTCGTCGTTGCTTCGCCAGAATTGGGCGGATAGTCTCCGCTGCATGAGCACTCTTCTCATCCTTCCCGAGCGGCCCCGAGTGGAGCTCCTGCTGGAACCGTATCGCGCGATCATCGGCCGCGACTTCCCGGGCTATCGCAATCACATCCATCGCACGGTGACCTATGCGATGCATTTCCTGAACCAGGCCCCCGAGCATCGACAACTCGTCGAGACGGCGTTCGTGTATCATGATATTGGTCTCTGGACCGATCGGGCTCTGGCGTATCTCGAACCGTCCGAGGCGATCGCCCTGCGCGACAACCAACGGCACGGCTGGGGGCTGGACCCCGAGGCCCTGCGCGGCGCTATCCATTGGCATCACAAACTGTTTCCCTACCGTGGTTCCCATCAGGAGGTCATCGAGGCGTGCCGCAAGGCCGATTGGATCGACGCCTCCCAGGGTTGGATTCGCAAAGGAATCAGCCGCGCGGCCATCGCCCAGGTCGAGCAGGCCTTTCCCAATCTGGGATTTCACCAATCCCTGCTCCGTCTGGCGAAGGATTATGGGGGCTCGACCGTGGTGGGGGGCTGGCGGGTCGTCCGTGGAATCGTCACGTGGTGAGGAGGCTGCCTCCGGGGCGGTTCTCTCCGGAAACACATGCGGTTTCAGGCTTTGTGTCGCATTCCTTGCTTGTGTTGAAAGCGGGTTAACCACGGGGAACCCCCGCTTCCCAAAAAAATCGCAGCCGGATTTTCCTGATCCTGCGTCATCCGCTCCCCGTATACTTGATTGGGAACACTGCTGGTTCCCAGTCAATCAAAATCGTCACAGGATCCAGGTCATGAGAGTCGAAGTCCGGAGTTCAGGACGGGTGTTTGACAGTGAACTGACACCCCGAGTGGAGAAGCGGCTGGGATTCGAGTTGGACCGGTTTGACCGTCAGGTGAGTCATGTGGAGGCTCATCTGAAGGACGTGAATGGCCCCAAAGGGGGGGATGATCTCGTCATCAAGCTGATCGCCCATGTGCGCGGCTTGCCCGAGATCATTGTCGAAGAGACGGCCGATGATGTCGGTGCCGTCATCGACAAAGCGGCCCACCGCTTGGGCTACACGATCGCCCGGCGACTGCAGAAACGCCGCGTGAACCGCAGTTGATGGCCTGACAGGTCCATTGTCTTCCAGCGCGTGATCCTCGATTCGTTTCCCGCAGTTTCTGACCGGACCTGATTCCGCCAGTTGGGGTCAGGTCCGGTAGAATTCGACCGTCCGGCGCAATCCCTCGGCCAGCGGAGTCGGCCGCCAGTCGGGAAACAGCCCCGAGATCATCTGGTCGTGGGGTGAGTCGTTGCTCGGCAGGGCGCGTCCCTGCACCTTCAATCGCCCCCGGCTGGACGGGACAATCTGCTCCAGCGATTCCAGGATTTGCTCCACGCTGGCCAGTTCGCTGGGCAGATCGACCACATGGGCCCCCTCCGGGCATTCGAACGCACCCCGCACAAAACCACAGGCGACATCCTCGACGTAGTCGTAGCCCAGCACACCCCGGAACCCGATCGTATATTCGGCTCCATGGGCAGCGGCCCGCGCGGCCAGTGAAGGACCTGCTGAAATTCCCTGCTCCCGTTCCGGCCCATAAACCACATGCGGCCGCAGGCCCACCGACCGCAGCCGGTGATGCAGCCAATACTGCTCGGCCACCAGTTCGGCACCTTTCTTGAAGGCCCCGTAAAACGATGGTGGCCGATTGGGCTCCCGCACCCCGGCATTGGCCGCCTCGCCCGGTTCGGGGCCAAACACCGCCATCGAGCTGGCCCACGAAACCGCCTGCACGCCATGCCGGCGGGCGAGCTCGAACACGATCGTCGTCCCCAGCACATTCACCTGACAGCCCCGGATGGGGTCCGACTGGCAATCCGGAGTCAGCAGCGCGGCGAGGTGAATGACGTGTGTGGGTTGAGCGGCGGCAAACGCGCGCTCGAGCGCCCCTTGGTCCGTCAGCTCGCCCGTGAAAACCGGGACACCCTCGGCTGCGGGGCCAATCAACCGCGACCAGCGGGTGGGATTCGGGGCGACGTCGAAGACGGTGACGGCCGCTCCCCGGGCCAGCAGCTCGCGCACCACCCAACTGCCAATGAACCCACAACCCCCTGTGACCAACACCCGCACCGCCGCGCTCTTGTTCATCACCACACCTCGGTTTTCATCCTGAGCCGCCCGTCCGCCTGGGCTGGTCTGCGCCACGCAGCCAGTCTCCGCACGGCATTGTTCCGAGTGGTCGCCCCTTTGACCAGTCGGCCGTCATCCTCCGTGAGGATTCTCCTTCCGGGGTCCAGACTGGTTTTTCTTCCATCCATGAGTTCCAATCCGTTGCGGTGATGGTTACCCCGGAGAAAACCGGCTTTGGAGGTGACTTTTGGCGCGCCGTCCCCGGCAATGCGATCGAGAGTATTGTGCTCTCGTGCCGAAGAAGATTTCCGTTACCGTTGTTGAGGAGTAGGTTTCGATGAAGCGGATGTTGCTGTCGTTGGCGGTGGCCTGCATTGCGGTGGTCTCGGTCCATGCGGCCGACGAGAAGCCCAAGTACACCACCAAGCAGGTGATGAAGTTCTTCAAGGAAGAGAAGCTGAACGAGAAGTTCCTCAAGGGGGAAATCAGCAAGGAAGAGACCCAGAAGCTGGTGGACGGATTCACCGCGATGGGGCAGCAGAAGCCCCCCAAGGGTGACGAGAAGGCCTGGAAGGAAAAGGTCGACGCCCTGCTGAAGGCCACCAAGGACGGCAACAAGGAGGCGTTTGGCAAGGCTGTGAACTGCGGCGCCTGCCACGGCATGCACAAGGGCTAACCGCCCGCTGCTTCCGTTGTGATCGACCGCCGGTTGGGAATTCGTTTCCAGCCGGCGGTTTGGCTTTCCTTAACGCACCATTTCGACCTGCCCGGTTGTGGCCGACTTGAGGGCGGCCTGAATGGTGGCGCAAATGTCTCTCCCCGCCTGCGCATCGAGCACGGTGGGCGACCCGGTCTCGATCGCCAACCGGAAGTTCTCGAGCAGCCGGTGGTCGAGATCGATCGCCACCCGGCGGTGTTTGAACTCTTTCTCGGGCTGACCGCGGTAATACACCGCGACCTCGGGACGGGCTTCGCTGATCACCAGCGCCCCCCGGGTACCGACGATGTGCAGCTTGATTTCGCCAATGTCAGGATGGGCGGCATTGCCGATTCGCCCGACGCAGACACTGCCGGTCACGCCATTCTCGAGCACCAGCGACATCGTCGCGACATCCTCAACCTGGTTGTCGACATTCACCTGGTGAAAATGGGCCGCGGTCCGGGCGAAGACCTGGCGCACCCGCGACCCGCACAGCAGATGAATGTACCCCAGTGGATAGATCCCCTCGTTCGACAGTTCCCCCAGGGGGTCTCGGCCCACCGCGCCATCCGAGCCGTCCGCATGGGCGGCGATCTGATAGGTCAGCCAGTCGATGGGGGGATCGCCCGGCTGGCGTGAACCGCGGGGTGGCCCGGCATCTTTCGCGAAATAGAAATCGACGTGGATCGACTGCACCACACCAATTTCGCCCCGCGTCAGCAGCTCATGGGCGTGAACCAACCCAGGCAGGAAGTTGCGGTTCCAGAGCAGAAACCGCACCCCCCGGCGACGCACCGCCTCGACCACGCGGTCGCATTCCGACAGGCGATTCGACATGGGCTTGTCCTGCACCACGTGCAGTCCCGCCTCAATGGCCCGCAGAGACAGCCCGCAGTGCCGTTCCGCCTCGGAACTCACCACCGCCACCGTGGCTCCGTATTCCCGCAAAGCCCGGTCGACATCCCGAATGTACGGAATGTTCCATTCGTCAGCGAATTCCTGATTCCGCTGATGCACCCAGTCGGGCTGGTCGGGGTCGTCGGCCACCACCACCAGTTCAAACTGCGGGTGGGTGGCGACTCCGCGCGGCACATAGGCGTGCTTCACCACGCTCAGCACGGCACAGCGATGGACTAACGCGGCCGGTGGCCACTGAGGCGCGGTCATCGGGTACCTCCAAGGTCCAGAGGGACAGTGCGTTGCGTTCGCAGCGAGAGTTCAATCGCCCGGGTCAGTGCGGCCGCCCCGGGGGCCGGGCCTGCATCGGAAGCGTTGGCCGCGTTCATGGCTCCGGCCGACAACGCCAGCAATTGCCGCAACAGGGGCCAATCTCCCTCGGGAGTGCAGACGGCCCGGGCCGTGCCGCCGCCAAACAGCAGGTGTCGATTGCGGTGATCGTCGGCATAGGCCGCCCCGCGTGAACCAATCACCGACAGCGACCAATATGAGTCTCCCTCGGGCAAGCCGTGCGCCAGGTCGCACACTACCATCGCCGGTCCCGGGCCCCCAGCGTGAAACTGCAGGGTCTCGACTGGACCGGCAGCGGTCTCCTGCGCCGGATTCAAGATCGGACGGGTAGCCCAGACGATTTCCGGTACCGCCTGCAGTAGCCAGCAGATCAGGTCGGCGTACTGGCGAATGGCCTGCAGTTCCCAGCCGGGAGGAATCCCGTAATTAGGGTAGGTCTGGCTCCACTCGTGAAGTCGCAGAATGGCCGGTTCTCCCAGTTGTCCCTGCCACACAGCGTCGCGGACTGACTCGACCATCGGGCGATAGCGCAGCGGCTGCCCCGTCTGCAATCTGAGTCCCTGACGGGCGAAGGCCTGCTGCAACTGATCGAGCTGAGCGAAGTCGAGCACGGCCCCGTCGGCCAGATAGGCTGAGATTCCCCACTCCAACGCCCTTCCCAGAAGCTTCAGGGACAACTCGGCGTTGACGTCGGCTCCAATCAATAGGCATGCCGGTTGCCAGGAGTTTCTCCAGTGAAGGGCGACAGGAGGAGGGGCGAGCTGCACCAATTCGAGCCGTGGACAGCGGGGCAGCACGCGCAGGTACGCGGAATCAAACGTCGCCACGCTAACTCTCAGCGGGGCCTCCGCAACTGTTTGGGAAGCGCTCATCGGGTTGGTTCCGCGATGCTGGACCGTTGCCCATGCGTTCGCCGGCTTGGCTCGGGAATTGACAGCGGGGACGTGGCATGGCCGGTTGCGCCACGGCACAACCGCACAAAAAGGAGGGGCTGGAGAGTTCGCCGACCGTGTGGCATTCAGAGACCTCAGGCGACTCGATGAGGATCAAGGGAAGATGGAGGACACGCCGCGGCGAAGGCTGGGGAGCAAACCACTAACTGGGAACGCGGGTCTTCTGCAGGATGGTGTCGAGAATGGCCCGGGCGCGGGTCCGCTGCCCGAGCCGCACCGAGCCCCGGCACAGAACGCGGTGCGCCACCACGCAGGGGACCATTTTCTTGACATCGTCGGGTGTGGCGTAATCGCGTCCTTCGACAAACGCCTGCGACTGAACAGCCCGGTACAGTGTGAGGGCTCCGCGAGTGCTCAGCCCGAGACTGAGTTGATCATGCTGGCGGGTCGCCTCGACGATGTCCATCACGTAGTCGTTGATCGCGTCCGAGACCTTGACCTCACGCACCTGCCGCTGCAGTTCCTGCAGTTGCTGGGCCGAGACCACCGGCTTCAGGTGATCCACCGGTTCCCCTTGCCGGTGCAGCACGAGGGCCTGTTTCTCGGCCTCCCGACTGGGATAGCCCACCTCCATGCAGAGGGTGAACCGGTCAAGCTGGTTCTCGGGGAGCGGATACGTCCCCTCGAATTCGAACGGGTTCTGTGTGGCGATCACAAAAAACGGTTCGGGCAGCTTGTAGGTCTGCCCGTCGACCGAGACCTGACCTTCGCTCATCGCCTCGAGCAGGGCGCTTTGAGTACGGGGAGTGGTCCGGTTGATTTCGTCGGCCAGCAGCACGCTGGTGAAGATGGGCCCGGGGCGAAACTCAAAGTCTCCCTTGTTCGGCAGGTACACACTCGAGCCCAGGATGTCGCTGGGGAGCAGGTCGGGAGTGAACTGCAGGCGGCGGAAGGGGGAGTCGAGACTGCGGGCCAATGCCTTCCCCAGCACCGTCTTGCCGACGCCCGGGGCGTCTTCAATCAGCACGTGTCCCCCGGCCAGCAGCGCGACCAGGGCGAGCCGCACCGGGTCCCGTTTTCCCAGCAGGATCTCCCCGATGTTCTTCTCGAGGGCCTCGATCAGCGACGCGGATCCACTCACAAATCACCTGCAGCCGTTCGGTTGATGTCATTCAAGAAAGCGAGGCAGTCAGCGCACCCGCGGACCCCGCGATTGCCGTCAGGGGGGGCCTTCGGCGGCGACCCGTTCCAGAAACCTCACGGCGAAATCCTGATCTTCGCAAAGTGCCCGGTTCAGCATCGCGAGCCGGCGACGAATGCGGTCGATCGTTTCCTTCAGTGGTTGGGCCGCCTTGTCGAGGATCTGCTGCGGGCCGAATTCCTCCAACTCCCGTACAGTCCGCACCCCGAGGAATACAAAGATCTGCCGGGCGTGGAAGTCTTCTTTAAAGACCAGGTCCAGCAGTTCTTCTCCCACCACCTTGGGCCGCCCCAGTGAGACGCGCGGGGCCACTTGTTTTCGCTGGGGAGCCGTCTTGCCCCGGGAGACCGCCGGCACCGGAGCGGGAGCCGGTTTGGGTGAGACCTTCTTTTTCGCGGCGGTGGGTTTGGCCAGCGCCGGTCGGGGAGCCGCCTTCGCCGCCGACGGCTGTTTTCCCCGGGCCGAGGCCGGGCTCTTCGCGGCCGAAGATTTCCGGGGCGTCGATCCGGAAGCCGAAGATCCTGCGACTGCAGATCGTCGGCCCGTCGACTTGGGGGCCGCCGTACGACGCACACCTTGGGAACGTGCCGCCATGACACTCTCGTTGGCGAAGACAGGAAACAACAGACGCCGCCTGTCCGCCCGACAGCTTCCCGGAACAGGCAGACACCAGACCGGGCGGACGGCGAGATTCTAGAGTACAATCGGGCGGCATGCGCCCCTCCCGTGACGATTTCACCCCGCCGGTCGAAGCCCGGCCCGCCCGCCCCCGGCTTTACCTCCCCAGCCGCACGGGTCGCCGCTGGTTGTTCGTCGGCATCTGGCTGGCGTTTTGCGGGGGGCTGCTCTGGCTGGCGGGAAAAAGCTACTGGTGGTTTGCGGCGGCGGTCCCCCCCACCCAGGCTCCCTCGGTCTGGGATCACCACTATCCCCTGCTGCGCCGCTCGGGGCTGCTCGATCAGGTCACCCGGCACAACGATGACCGTTTCGACGTGCTGTTGCTGGGAGGGTCCGTGCTGGTTCCAGGCTGGACCCGGGTGCAGGCCGAGCTGGAACAGCGCCTCGAGCAGGCCCTGCCGGGACGGTACCGGCTGTTCAACCTTGGGGAATCGGGCTACACCTCGCGCGACAGCCTGATCCAGTACGAGCATCTGGCCAGTCACCAGTTCGATCTCGTGCTCGTCTACGACGGCATCAATGACGTGCGGATGAACTGCTGCCCTCCCGAGGAATTCCGCGACGACTACACGCATTTCTCCCGCTACGCGGCTCTCGGACGGCATCTGGCCGCCGGGCAGATCAACCTGCCCCGCGCTGCCCTCGACCGGCTGCAGGTGGTGGTGGGAACACTGCCGTATGGAACGACTCATCCCCAGTTGCTGCAGTACGGGGCCAATCCGCAGTCGGCCCGCACGCTGGTGGCGAATGTGGCCGAGATCGTCCGCCTCGCCCGCGAACGGCACGATTCCCTGCTGCTGCTGACCTACGCCTGGTACATTCCGGGAGACTACTCCGAGGCTCGCTTCAAAGCGGGGGAACTCGACTATGGACAGGAAAACGTCCGCGCCTGTACGGTCGAAATCTGGGGGAATCCCCCCGATGTGATCCAGGCACTGACCCTGCAGAACGACGGACTCCGCGAACTGGCGGCCCGAACTCCCGAGGCGGGTTTTGTCGATCTCGCCCGCGAACTGCCCGCCACCGGCGCCCACTTTGTCGACCCCTGCCATCTCACCCAGGAGGGGAGCCGGCGGTGGGTCGAACTCATCTGGCCCTCTGTTGAACGCCACCTGCGCACGTGGCAGTCTGCTCCATGAACTCCGAACAACTGCGTCACGTCGATTCGCACGTCGTCTGGCATCCCTTCACGGCGATGCAGGCGTATGCCCAGGAACAGCCCCCCCTCATCGCCTCCGCCGAGGGGTTTGAGGTGATCGATCTCGAGGGCCGCCGTTATCTCGATGGCACCTCGTCGCTGTGGTGCAACGTGCATGGCCACCGCGTGCCCGCCATCGACCAGGCGATTCGGCAACAACTCGACCGGGTGGCCCATTCCACTCTGCTGGGACTGGGAAACGTCCCCTCCATCGAATTCGCCCGCCAACTGGTCGATGTGACCCCGGCCGGGCTGAACCACGTCTTTTTCTCGGATGATGGTTCGACCGCCGTCGAGGCCGCCCTCAAGATCGCCCTGCAGTATTACCGCCAGCGGCCCCATGGCCGCGAGAACCGCTCGCTCTATGTCTCGCTCGAGGGGGCCTACCACGGCGATACCATCGGGGCGGTCAGTGTCGGTGGGATCGATCTGTTCCATGGAATTTATGGCGATCTGCTGTTTCGGAAGGTCACCGTCCCCAGCCCCTCGCCACGGTTCGCCGCCGCGGGCGTGTCGACCGAAGAACATCTCGCCCGGTCGCTGGTCGAACTCGAACGGGTTCTGCGTCAACACCGGCACGAGATTGCCGCGTTTCTGATCGAGCCGCGGGTGCAGGCGGCCGCGGGCATTCTGGTCCATCCCCCCGGCTATCTTCGCCGGCTGCGCGAGCTGACCTGGGAACTCGACATCCTGCTGATTGCCGATGAAGTGGCGACGGGATTCGGGCGGACCGGCCCGCTGTGGGCCTGCGACCACGAGGCGGTCGCGCCCGACCTGATGTGCCTGTCAAAGGGAATCACCGGAGGCTACCTCCCCCTCGCGGCCACCCTCACCACCACCCCACTCTACGAGGCCTTCCTCGGCGAACCCTCGGAGGGGAAGACCTTCTTCCACGGACATACCTTCACGGGCAACCCTCTGGCGTGCGCGGCGGGGCTGGCCTCGCTGGAACTGCTTGAAGCCAACCGGGTGCTCGACAATGTGAACCGGTTGAGCATGGTGCTGGCCCGCCGGTTGGCACCACTCGCCCGCCATCCGCATGTGCTCGACATTCGCCGCTGCGGGCTGATGGTGGGGATTGAGCTGGTACAAGACCACGAGACGGGGACCCCGTTTCCTCCCGAACGTCGCCTCGGGCACCAGGTGACCCTGGCTGCCCGTAAGCGAGGGGTCATCATCCGCCCGCTGGGTGATGTGGTGGTGCTGATGCCCGCCCCGGCGATGCCCGAAACTCTGCTCGAACGCCTCTGCGACGCCACCTTCGAGGCGATCGACGAGGCAGTGGCGGCGGGATAACCGCGCAGTTCCGCGGCCCTTGCCTCGACCAGGCAACGGACCACCTCAGCTTAGGAGGCTCGCCAACAGCATTCACAGGATTGCTTTTGGTATCACGAAAATGATCGATCCAATGATTCTGCCGCGAGTTCGTACAGTTCGCACCGGCGTCCACCTCGCCCACTCAAATACCTCCCTGTAGGGAATACTTCCCTCAGCCTGGGGTTGTCGCGCAGGCGACTACCCCAGGTCGCCATCCCCATCAGGATCTCGATCCTGTAAGGATTGCTTGCTACGCCCTGCCTGATGATCAGGGATTGATCATCTGGCGAGCCCAAAACGAACGGAACCACTTTCAGGGTTCAGGTTCTGTTGGGGCTCGCGTACCCCGGGTAGCCGCTGAGGCGGCAACCCGGGGCTTGGAGAAGTCACCTCTGCGAGGTAGGCGGTGGGTTGGCGAGAGGTTTGTGGCGAGGGCCGAGGGGCGTTGTCCCCACGGTCGCAGCCCGATCACCCATCGGCTGAATGCGCTCGTCAGGATCATGCATATGGTCTTCAAGACACTCAGTGAGATTGGGCATCAGACCATACCAGAATCGATCAACTCAGTGAATCGCGGGTCCTCAGCGTTGGTAGATCGGCAGGAACCCGTTTTCGAGCTGCAGAATGGTGGCGTTGATGGCGGTGGTGTAGACCGAGCCGATCTGGCTGTCTCGCCAACTGCCATCCGCCGACTGCTTCCGCAGGATGTTCGCACTGATCGCCTTCGAGTAGTTCTTCCACTCGTCGCCGCCGACGCGGTACATCACCTGGGCATAGTAATAGTGCGAGTAGTGCCAGTGGCCGAAGGTCCGGCCGTCGTCCCCCCCCGCGGAGAGATTCTGCCGGCAATACGCCAGCAGCTTCTTGGCGAACTCATCGTCGTACCCTCCCGAGTTGAATAGGCAGGCGACGGCGGCGGCGGTGATGGGAGGACGCGCTCCTCCTCCCTTGATGCTGTACTGCACGCCCCCTTCGGGGGTGGTGCATTTCTTGATGTAGTCGACCGCCCGGTCGATCAGTTCCTTGGGGACCGGAATACCGGCGTTCCGGCAGGCCCGCAGTCCCTGCACCTGGGTGATGCAGGTCGAGCCCTCGTCGAAGTCTCCGCCATCTTTGGCCGAGACATAGCCCCAGCCCCCGGCAGTGGTCTGGGCCTGGCCGCAGAAGTTGACCGCCCGGGTCAGCACCCGCCGCAGTTGCTCGCGCCGTTCGGGGTCTTCTTCTTCGCCAAACACCTGCGACAGGAACAGCATCGAAAAGCCGTGCCCGTACATGTAGTGGTAATCGTTCTTGTAGCCGATGAGACCCGAGGGATTGCTGACGCCCTGGGGCTCGGCCAGTTCGAGCAGATAGTCGACGGCGAGGCGGATGTTCTTGGCGTATTTGCCGCGAAGAGTGGTGGACCCTTCGCACAGCAGCGCATTGCCGGCGAGGGCCGTCATGGCGACGCGGTACTGCGTCTGATTGGCCTCCCAGTACCCTTGGCGGCGCTGTTCACGAACCAGCCAGTCGAGGCTGCGGGTGACGGATGCCTTGACCTTGGGCTCAATCCGTCCCGCCTGGGCGGCTGTCGGGACGCACAGGCCGGCGATCAACACCATTGAACAGAGCACCGCAGCAGGTCGCGACATCAGCAATCTCCCGGGAGACAGTCTCCACCCCCGGCTCTTCCGCCTGCCGCACTGGCTCGCCGCGGTACAGCCGATCGTGAATTTCTAGGATACCACTGCGAGCGGGGGTGGGGAAAGCGGGGAGCCTGTCCCCTGGGTTGGGAAAGGCAGCGTCGTAACCCAACAGGTCCGGTCAGAGGCTGAAAGTTGGAATGCCTGGATGGGGTTGACATCAGGAGATCGGTCGGACAGATCCGCCATGTGGCGCGGTTTGCCCTCGGCGATTTTTTCCTGGGCTATAATTAAGGACTGATTTGTCCGCGTTTCCAGGAACTTGACTGGTCCGATGTCAACCCGCATGAAGATCCTGATCTGGCCGGTGGTGCTGGCCCTGCTGCCCTTGGTGTGGTTCGCCCTGCTGAGCGCCTTTGCCCGCCGGCCTGCCGGGTTGGGGGCGACTGGCGACCGCCTGGGGCCGATGCCCACCACCCCCAATGCCGTCGGCAGCCAGACGGACGACCCGGATTATCGCATCGCCCCCCTGGAATTCGTGGGGGATCCCACCGCGGCCTGGGGGCGGCTGCGCGAGGTGGTGGAACGACAGCCGCGAACAACGATCATCAGTGTCAATGACCGCTATCTGCATGCCGAGTGCCGGTCGCAGTTGTTTCGCTTCACCGACGACCTCGAGTTCCTGCTGCATCCTGAGGCACGCCGCATCGACGTGCGCACGGCCGCGCGGGTTGGACATTCCGACCTGGGGGTCAACCGGGCGCGGGTCGAGGCGATCCGGGGAGAGTTCGCGGCCGGACTTTGAGCAGACATCACACAGGGATTCAGACGGGCAGATCTTCCGTTGCAAAATACAATCCGGTCCTGCAGACCCCACCACCAACTTTTGTCAATTTGAGTTCGGGATTCCGTGAGTTTGTCGGATGACGCACGCGGTGTACGTTTTGACGGGTGCCGGGACCGAACTGGCGAATAGCTATCTGCCAGCCCTTCGGCTTTCGGCGACTTCCCTCCGGCGGCACATCGCTGGTGTCACGGTTTCGTGTTTTTGCGATTCCGCAATGTCGCGACTCGTCGGTTCCCTTCCGGAATCAAAAACCGGCCTGATCGATCGCTGGGTGGAATGTCCCGACGCCACGGGTGGCCCGATTCACCGCAGCCGGTTCATCAAGACCTCGCTACGGAATCGTCTGGATGGCCCTTTTGTCTACCTCGACTGCGACAGCGTGGTGACCGGTCCCCTTGATCGGCTGTTTGGCTGTCCGCAGGATCTGGGTTTCACGGTTGATGCGTTTTTTCCGCAAAATCCAGGGCGGTTTCCCAAATGGCTAGGGTCCCACTATCGACGTCTTGGTTGGGCAAGGCCGCACCGTTACTACAGCGGCGCAGTGTTCTTCGCGGCCGACAATGCCCGCACCCGGCAGTTCTTCGAACGCTGGCATGTGAATTGGCGATTGTCCGTCCGGGCCGGACTCGTGGCCGACCAACCCCCTTTGAATGCGGCGTTCACTCAACTGGGACTCTCCCCGGAATTGTTTTCCGAGATGTACAACTTCCTGGTCGGTTGCGAGGAACGCCGGCTGACCAGCGAGGTGTGCATCGCCATGCTGTTGGCGTCTCAGGGCCCCCCTTGGCTGCCTCGCTATCGGGACTTGCTGCAACGGGTGGGCCGCGGTGAGCCAATCAGCAGTGCCGATCTGGACAACCTGTTCCCCGTCGGAACGCTGCTGCCCCGGCAACCCGTCTCGTGGCCATCCGAATTGCGGAGGCGGCTGCTGCGATGGTTCCGGCTGGGGTGGGCCCGGCTGGGTTGGTACGATGCTTCGCAGTCTTGAGCCGCAAACGACGACTGGATCGTGGTGGCCCCAGAACCAGCCGGAACCCTGGAGAACGCTTGGCTGCTCAATCGTCGGTGGGAAGCGTCACCGGATATTTCCAGACATGGTCGATTGTCCCAAACTGGGGACCAGCCGCAGGCGACAAAAAGTGCCAGGCATAGTCCACCACTTCGAGGCTGACGATGGGGTTCTGCGGTCGGGAGAGATTCATCTGGGACAGCGCTGCCTCGAAAAATACCTCTTTCTCGGCAGTGTCTCTCCTCAGGAATTCGCTGTAACGTGTCACGGCCAAGGCACCGATCCATTCCTCGGGATTCGCTTCTTCGCGGTGCCCATCCGCAAACACGGCGAAGATTTTGTGCCACCGGATCAGGTCGGACTTCCTGGTGTTGCTGAACATCTGCCAGGCTGTGGCCGGGTAGCGTTCGAGTAGCAGGATCCAGCAGAAAAGCACGAACATCAGGCACCCGAGGCAGAACCGGAATCCGTGGCGGTGCGGGGCGGCTGCGGTGGACCCATCCCAATCCTGGTTTTCCGGGACCATCTCGCCGACTCGTGTGGAGGAACCCGTCCAGAAGTCGAACAGGAAGATGGCCTGGATGAGGATCAGATCCAAAAACAGAATGCCCTGAAAAATCATGATGCCCACGTGCAGTCCCACCGCCAGGATCGGCATTACCAGGCGGGCGCGTCGGGACAGCAAAACCAGACCGTACAGCAGTTCCGTCATCAGCCCGGCTAACCCCAGCACCGCGAAAAACTCCAGCGGCAGACCGGTCAGGAATTGTTCCAGGCCCCACTCGTACTGCTTCGGTTCCAGTGTGTGGGTCAGAATGATGTTCTTGAGATTCAGTCCGTTCCACCACAGCAGACCGCCGTTGCGGAGCTTGCTGAGACCTGCCGAAACATAGCTGCCGGCTATGAGGATCCAGCAGGCGTACCGCGACCAGCCATACAAAGCCGGGCTGCGCGGCGGTTCGCCTTCTCCGCGCTTCCGCCGCAGGAACTGGTCGACCGAGAAACCATCGCCGCACGGCAGGAACGACAACAGGACCGCCAGTTGCATCGGGACCAGGTACTGGTGAAAGAAATGCGAATACTCCCGCAGGATGCCGCCGCAGATCAGCCCCAGCAACGCGGCACACGGGACGCTCCACCGCGTTTTCCAACCCAACATCGCGGCGGACATCGTGGCCAAAGTCAGCAGTTTCAGTCCGGTGAGTGCGCGGGCATTGGTGTACATCGCATCCCACCCGGGCAGGCTGTGGAACACCGACATCACTCCCATCGGCCTGCGCAATTGAGGAGGCAACAGGGCAATTCCCGGCAAGTCCTGGGAAAAGACGTGGAAGGCCAGAATCAGGAAGACCCAGCAACGAAGGCCACCGAGTACCTCAGGGGTGGCTTCACCCACGAACCGGTCGAACAATGACTGACCCAACCTGCGGGGCCCAGCGAGGAAGAGGGGAGGGGCCAACAACACGACCAGACTCGCCCAATGCAGCTTGCGCCAGACCCGCTCGACCTGGTTCGGGGTCTGGACGCCCAGTTGTTGCACCCAGTGCGCGACGGCGGGCAGCCCCTCGGTCGAACGCTGGTTGACGAGGACGCGCGGGACCACCCAGAACCCCGCGACGGCCCAGAGGAAGACCCCCACGAGGTACGCGATTGTGTACTGCCGCAATCTGCTGGTCTCGTTCATACCCGCTCGTCTTCCAAACCGCGGCCATTGGCAACCTCGGGCCTGTCTCTGGCAGTCCGGAATGAGGTGTGAGAATTCCCCCACGCGGGATTTCTGCTGCCCCCCGTGCAGGCACCATAATCTCACTCCCGGGGGGAGTCAAAACCTCTCCCGGGCCCATGTGGCTGAACAGGGCCCGCGTCGGATCGATCACGATCGACAGGGAACGTCGAACGGGCCGGGGACTCTCTTGTGGCCCTGTTGGACCCCATTCGAACAGAGTGGGACGCTGCCACGCTGAGCCACTTGAAGCCGAGGAATTGGCGGTGGCGGTGCGCGGGGTGCTGACGGCGCAGGGGCAACTGCCCATGGACGCCCTGGTGACAGAGTTGGCCCGACTATTTGGCTATTCGCGGGTGCGGGAGCCGGCGCGAACCCGCCTGCGTCTTGTTGCCCAGCAGAGTGTGGGTCCTGAGGAATCGGCGTGATTCTGCCGCGGGTGGGGGGGCAACCACCGGTCGCGTCGACAACCCGGTGGCTGATTCAAGTTGTTGACCACCCCCCAGGTTGTTCAGCCAGAGTGCGGTTGGCCATCGCACGCCTCACACTCGCTGGCAGATTGAGAGGCCGTGGAGCCATCGCTTGACGCCCCTTCCCGGGTGAGGTCAGCTTAACGTCTGTCTGGTCCGTAGTTCCGTGTGGTTCCGATGTTGCCCCTTCGGGAATTCTGCCATGTCCCGCCCCGGTGTTCCCTCCGCGTCGACAGCCTCCCGGTTTCCTTGCGGGTTGACCCGCCGGGAGTTTGTGTGGGAGATGGGGGGCGGGTTCACCGGCACCGCGCTCGCCGCCCTGCTGGCGCAGGATGGTTTTCGCAACTCCGTTCAGGGGGCCGAGTCGGCCGAGGGCCAGGCCGCGCTCAATCCCCTCGCCTCGCGGCAGCCGCACTTCCCGGTCAAGGCGAAGTCGGTGATCTTTCTGATGATGAACGGCGCCCCCAGCCAGGTCGACACGTTCGATTACAAGCCGGTGCTCGAGAAATTCGCCGGTCAGCCCCTGCCCGAGGGGAAGAAGTTCATCAATTCGGGGGGGCGGAAGATCGGCTTCCTCACCCCCAGCTTCCGCCCCTTTCGCCCCGGTGGCCAAAGCGGGCTGATGATCTCGGACTTTTTCCCGCACGTCCGCGAACACGCCGACCACCTGGCCATCATCAATTCGTGCCACACCGACAGCCACGCGCATGGCTCGGCCCTCGTGGCGATGAACACCGGCAAGACGTTCATCGGCCGTCCCTCTTTGGGAAGCTGGGCCGTGTATGGCCTGGGGACCGAGAACCAGAACCTGCCCGGTTACGTGGTGATTCTCGACAAACGCGGTGGGCCGATCTCGGGACAGCCCAACTGGTCGAGCGGCTTCATGTCGGGGGCGTTCCAGGGAACGCTGTTCCGACCGGTGGGCGATCCGGTGCTCGATCTGCGCGGGCCGGCCCATCTCGACCGGACAGCGCAGCGGCGGCAGCTCGATCTGTTGGCCGAGCTGAACCAGCGGCACCTCGACGAACGCCCCGGCGGACAGGAGCTGGCGGCCCGCATCAACAGCTACGAGCTGGCGTTCCGGATGCAGTCGGAAGCCCCCGAGGCGGTCGATCTGGCCCAGGAGACCCAGGCGACCCTCGATGCCTACGGAGTGGGACAGTCACCCACCGACGAGTTCGGCCGCAATTGCCTGGTGGCCCGCCGGCTGGTGGAGCGGGGCGTGCGGTTTGTGCAGCTGTACTCGGGAGGAGGACATCTCGAAGAGACCTGGGACGCCCACCAGAGCATTGAAACCAACCACGGACAACACGCGGGCGAGGTTGACCAGCCGATCGGGGCCCTGTTGACCGACCTGGCGCAGCGCGGGCTGCTCGACAGCACCCTGGTGGTCTGGGGGGGAGAATTCGGCCGCATGCCCTTCAGTGAAGGGAAGGGGGAGCCGGGGCGCAATCACAACCCCTATGGCTTCTCAATGTGGCTGGCGGGAGGCAACGTGCGGGGAGGAATGAAGTACGGCGCGACCGACGATTTTGGGTTTGAGGCGGTCGAGAACCGGGCTCATCTACATGACATTCATGCCACGATTCTGCACCTCCTGGGGTTCGATCACCGCCGGCTGACCTACTTCCACCAGGGACGCCAGGAAAGCCTGACCGACGTGGGGGGCAAGGTCATCGACGCCGTCATCGCCTGAGGAAGTCTGACCCGGAAACCGGGCGGGCAAAGTGCCTGACCGGTCACAAAACCACAGTTGGTCTTAGAACTGGCAGACCAGTCCCGACAGGCTCTGCACGGCCTGGTAAACCCCCAGCACCTCCCAGGCGTTCTGCACCTCGGGCTCGATGGTGAGCGAGACATGCCGGCCCCCCGCGGTATGCCGGACCCGAAAGGGAGGATCAACCTCCACTTCGAGCTGTTCCCGGACTGTCGCGAGGGCCCGGGCCACGAATCCATCCTCGGTCTTGCCGATGATCTTGAAGGTGAACTGGCACGGAAAGGCGTGCATTTGCTCGAGCAGTTCGACCGAAGGGAGGTTGTTCATGACGGCAGTCCGGGGAGAGGACGGAAGTGGACCCACTCCGGAATTCTACCCGATCGCCAGTCTCTGCGATTGGGGGGCCAGGAAAATTGGGGAATGACGTTTTGCCAGACCGTGCCGGGTCGATAGTCTAACCACAGCGCGACATCCCGTAGTGTTCACCTTCCACGAGTCTTCCCGTCATGGCCACCCGTGCCTCTCTTTCGACCCAGCAGTTGCGCGCCCATGTCGACCGGCTGCCCCGCTATCTGCTGGGGCACTATCCCACACCGCTCGAATACTGCCCCCGCCTGACCGCGCTTCTGGGGGGCCCGAAGATCTATATCAAGCGGGACGACTGCACCGGGCTGGCAATGGGGGGGAACAAGACCCGCCACAATGAATTCCTCATTGCCGACGCCCTGCGCAAAGGGGCCGACCTGTTGGTGTGGGGGGCGGGCATCCAGAGCAACAACTGCCGGCAGACGGCGGCGGCCTGTGCCCGGGCGGGGCTGCAGATTCACCTGGTGCTGGGGAGGGGCGGCCCCGCGCAGGGCCCCGACAAGATTCAGGGAAACCTGCTGCTCGATTACCTGGTGGGGGCCCAGGTCGACATAGTCGAAGAGAAGATCGGTCCCGAACTCGACGCCCGGATCACCCGAGAGACCGAGACGCACCGGGCCCGCGGGCGAAAGGTCTATGGTTGGGACAAGCACATCTGCAAACCCCTGGCGGCGGTCAGTTATCTCTTGTGCGTGGCTGAAATTGTCGAACAGGGATCGGCCCAGGGATTTACTCCGCGAGCGATCTACACCAGCTCGGCGGGTTCGACCGGGGCGGGAGTGGCCCTGGCACAAAAAGCCCTGGGGCTCGACTGTGCCGTGCACAGCGTGGCCCCCATCCAATGGCCCTACGACACCCAGGCCGACATGGCCGAGATTGCCCAACAGGCGGGACTGCTGGTGGGGCTCGATCTGGGGATGACACCCGCCGATATCGACGTGCGTTTCGACTGCATTGGTCCCGGCTACGGCAAGCTCTCGGACGGAGGGATCGAGGCGATCGAGACCCTGGCCCGGACCGAGGGGATCCTGCTCGACCCGATGTACAGCGGCAAGGCGATGGCGGGGCTGATCGCCGACGTGCGGGCGGGACGCTATCGGGCTGGTGAGTCGATCGTGCTGATTCACACGGGAGGGACCCCGGCCCTGTTCGCGTATGCCGAGGGGATCGTCGACAAGATGCATCCCCGCAGACTGGCGTAGGGCGCACTCGCGAACTGGTTCAGCGGCATGCCGGGGCGATAAAACTCAGCCCGCTGTGTCGGGCAGCGGAGCCGGCTGCCGCGGCGGGCGCCGGACGGGGCCCGGTGGCCTGGGCGCCGGGCCAGTCGCGGCAGCGTAGGCCCGCCAGCCCAAGAGCACCGCCACCAGGGCCGCGAACGCCAGGGGCCAGCGCAGATCTGCTTTGACCAGCATCGTGTAATGGGCCACCCCGGCAATTGCGGCGACGTAGGTCAGTCGGTGCAGCCGTTTCCAGCGGGACGTTCCCAGCCGCTGGATCATGCGATTGGTGGAGGTGACCGCGAGGGGAACCATCAGCAGCAGGCCCAGCGAACCCACCGCCAGGTAGGGACGCAGCGCCATCTCCGAGAGGGTGCCGGAAAGCGACAGTTCGCGATCGAGGCTGAAAAAGATGAGGAAGTGGGCCAGGGCATGGAAGAAGGCGTAAAGCCCCAGCACCCGGCGGTTGGGAGTGAACCAGTTCCAACCCGCCAGCCGCACCAGAGGCGTGACCACCAGGGTCAGCACCAGGAAGATCAACGAGAGCATTCCCGTCGTGCGGATGGCGAAGTTGATGGGATTGGCCCCCAGTTGACCCCGCAGGGCGTCCCAGGCGAGCAGCGCGGCGGGAACGGCACCATTCAGCAGCACCAGCAGCCGGATGAATTGGATCTCGGACGACATGCGATTCTCGGCAGCGGGGCGATGGCAGGGGAGAGTCGCCGGAATTCCCGGCGGGAAGCGGCGCGGAGCCGCTTAAAACCAGCGTCGCAAATCCATGCCCGCGTAGAGGTGGGCGACCTGGTCGGCATACCCGTTGAACAGCAGGGTCTTCCGCCGGCCGAATTCCCCCAGACGCTGTTCGGTTGCCTGGCTCCAGCGGGGATGGTCGACCTCGGGATTGACGTTGGCGAAAAAGCCGTATTCGTAAGGCGCGGCCACGTTCCAACTGGTGGGGGGCTGATTCTCGGTGAGGGTGATGCGGACGATCGACTTGATTCCCTTGAATCCATACTTCCAGGGAACCACCAGCCGCAGCGGGGCGCCACACGAATTGGGGAGCTCCTTTCCATACAGTCCGCTGGCCAGCAGGGTGAGGGGGTGCAGGGCCTCGTCGAGACGCAGCCCTTCCACATAGGGCCATTCCAGCACCGGAACCTTCTGTCCCGGCATCCGCTGGGGATCGTGCAGCGTTTGGAAGGCCACGTAGCGGGCTTTCCCCAGTGGTTCCACCTTCTTCAACAGCCGGGCCAGCGAGAACCCCGCCCACGGAATGACCATCGACCACCCCTCCACACACCGCATGCGGTAGATGCGTTCTTCGGGAGGGGCCAGCCGCAGGATCTCTTCGAGGTCGAACTCGCGCGGTTGATGCACCAGGCCATCGATCTGGACCGACCACGGCCTGGGCTGGAACCGGCGGGCCGCCGCCGCCACCCGCTCTTTGCTGGTGGTGAATTCGTAGAAATTGTTGTAGTTGGCGATGTTGCGGAACGGGGTCTGTTTCTCGTCGGTCGAGAACCCGGCCCGGTCTTCTTCGGGCTCGGTCGGGGCCGCTGCCACCGCAGTGTCTGGGTCTGGTGATTCGGTCGGCGACTCGAACGGGTCGTTCGCCGGGACTTCCGGGGGAGCGGTCGTCACTGCCGCCGGCGGGGTGGGGGGAGGATCCACTGGAGCCGGCTCGACGACCGGTTGGGTTGGCGGAGGCTGCGAGGCGATGGGCGTTCCGGGGAGGGGCTCGGCGGCCCCCGTCGCACCGCCGGTGACCCCATTCGCGGCCGGCTCGGTGGTGGACAGCGAGGGCTTCGGACCCGACTCTGCGGTGCCGCTGACCAGATCGCGCAGAGGGGCGGTCTCAATCTCTTCGCCTCCGGGCGAATTCAACAGCCGGTAGGCGGTGCCGGTGGTCAGCACGCTGCCGGCCAGCAAGCCCCCCCTCAGAAATCGGCGGCGGTCGAAATAGTTCGCCTCCGGAGTGATCTCGCTGGAAGGAATCTTCGGAGAACGGCTCATGAGAGGACTTTCCACGAGGGACCAGGACAAACCACCGCAATGCCAAATTCTTGGCAAGCCGGGAGTGGTTTTCCAGTCCGGAAGCCCCCTCCCCGAATGGCCACGGGTTGCGAGTCTGGCCGCCGCGTGAGAGAAATCCGTGGGATTGTGGCGATTTTACGGAAATGACTGGGTCGATTTGGCGGGAGATGAGCGCGGCCCCAGCCCGGACGAATCCCCAACAGGGGGGAGCGTATTCTAAACTCTGAGGTGCGAACCTGGCGGGATGTCCTGATCGGCGGAGGTATCGCAGTGCCAGATTGATGGTCTGGACAGCAGTTCCCTCGAACCCTCTTACGGATGCGCGAGACCCAACCGACTCTTTCACGGTCCACGGGGACCGATCCAACCGCAGCGGGGCATCGGCCTCGGGGTGACGGCCAGGCTCTCGCCCAGGGGCTGTTCCTGCTGGCGGTCTGGCTGATGTTGGTGGTGGCCTTCCGGGACAACGACGGGTTGTGGTTCCAGGGAGATGCGCCGCGGCACGCGCTGAACGGGGTATTCTGGCTCGACCTGGCCTGTTCCGATTGGAAACATCCCGTCGATTACGCCTGGGGTTACTACGCCCGGTATCCCGCGCTCTCGCTCACCAATTATCCGCCGGTCTACCATCTGGTTTCAGCCGTCGGTTACGCGATCTTTGGACTGACTCCCTGGGTGCCCAAGGGGGTTTCGCTGCTGTCATCACTGGCCCTCGTGGGATGGGTGTGGCTGTGGTTGCGGCGCTGGGTTTCGGCCAGTTCGGGTTGGTTGGCGGCCAGCCTGTTTCTGATGCCGGGGATCTTCATCTGGATGCAGGCCGGGATGACCAACCTGTTGGCCACGGCGCTGGGCATGGGGGCGCTGTACCATCTGCGGCGGGCCCTGGAGCAGCCCTCGGTGGGGCGCCGGTTCTGGCTGGCGATCGGGTTGGCAACGCTGGCGGTGCTGACTCACCCTCTGATGGCGATTCTGGGGCCAGTGGGGTTGATGTGGATTCTCCTCGAGCGAGGCCTCGGATGGCTCTGGCGCCCCACAACCCTCTGGGTGTGGCTGGGGTTCCTGCTGCTGCTGATTCCGGTGTTCGTGCTGCTTTACCAGCGCGGCAATCATTTTCGGCAGGCTCAGATCGACGTGAATCGGCTGTGGGATGCCTATGCCACCCAATTTTACGTGTCGCGGCTCCACGAACTCCCGGGGATCCCGGGCCTCATCCTGACGGCAATCGCTTTGCTCGGATGCCTGCCGCGTCTGGCGGTTGCCTGGCGCGAATTGAAACTGGTGGTGGTTTGGCTCGGAGTCTGTCTGCTGCTGTTGACGTTGATCTGGGCCAAAGATGTTCGGTACGCGCTGATTGGCCTGCCGGCCGTGGTGATTGCCCTGGCCGTCGGTTGCCGGGAATGGCACCGCAACTGCATTTCCCGTCTGGTCCCCTCGGGGCTGATCACCTGGTTCTGGAGTGGACTCGCCGTCGTGGCTGGCCTCGGTTGGATGGCACAAGTCCCCCCACTGGTTCCGAACACCCTCGGAATGCGGGAGATCGTGGCGGAGGTTCTGGAGTTTGCACCGCGGCAACCAGTCTTCTACTACGGAGAGCTGGATGGCCTGCTGATCTACTACCTGCGTCTGGCCGATCCCGGGTTTCAGCAGCAGGTCATTCCCGCCGCGGCCTGGGTGGGGGCCGATCCCGAACCCGATCTCGAAAAAGTCCGGCAACGCCTGCTGCGGTCAGGTGTGAAGTGGCTGCTTGTTGAGCGCCCGCTGCCGGGAAGACCCACACTTCCGAACGAATTCGTGAATCAGCTCTGCGCTGCCCCGGGCATTGAGAAGGTGCGAATCCTCGAGTTCTCGACCCGCGGGACCCGTCGTCGCCGGGTGGCGGTTTATGCGATCACCGATCAGCCGCCCGGAACCGTCAGCTACGGCCCGGAAGGATGCCCGTGGGATTGGGGTTCGCAGCGGCTGACTCCCCTGCGGAGCCGAACCTCGGGGGCTGCCGACATATCGCCGGCCGGTCATTGAGACAGGAGGGGTTGCACGGATCCTGACGTCGCCAGGCCCCGGGACCGACCGCAGGGAGTGTCAAGGCGGGAGGGAAGCCACCCCGCCTTGAGAACGTCGCCCCGGTCTCTCGCCCCGGTGGAGACACTACCCTCTGAAATATTCGCCGGAACAATGTCGCTGCGGGTCAATCTCTCTGCCGCGCGAAGTCGAGGCGTCGCCTCAAAACTAGGCGGCGGGCACCGCGTTGCTCATCACCGGACTGGACTGGACGGGGGCCTGCACCGAGCGTTCGTAGAACCACCGTACGGTTTCGCGCAAGCCCTGCTCGAGCGAGACCTCGGGCTGCCAACCCAGAACCTGGCGGGCCAGATCGGCGTTGAGAACGCTGCGGAGCAGATCTCCCTCGCGGCGGGGTCCCATGATGGGCTCGGGCAAGGTTCGACCCGAGATTTCCGACAACAGTCCCCGCACCAGGTGTTCGAGTTCGAGAATCGAAATCGATCGTCCGGTTCCGATATTGAGGGTGACGTAGGGCCGCGGCAGCGGAGACAACAGGGCCAGCAGGTTGGCCCGCATCACATCGCCGACATAGACGAAATCGCGTTCACAACGTCCTTCGTCATTGAGCCGCGCCGGGTGCCCCATCAGCAATTGCTGACAGAAAATCGACACCACACCGGCTTCGCCATGGGGATTCTGCCGGGGGCCATACACATTGGCGTACCGCAGCACGACTCCTTCCAGACCATGCTCGCGGACGAAGAATTCGAGATATTGCTCTCCCACCCGCTTGGCGATGCCATACGGTGAAGTGGGAGAAGGGACCCAATCTTCGGTGGCTGGCAATTGCGTTTCGCCGTAGGCGGTTCCCCCGGAAGCGGCAAACACCACCCTCCGGACCCCCACGTTGCAGGCTTCTTCCAGCAAACTCAACCAGCCCACAATGTTCGTTTCAGCATCCCACGACGGAGACTTCACCGAACGGCTGACGGAAATCTGCGCGGCATGATGGCAGATGGTGTCGGGGCGAAAATCCTGCAAAACGTCTTCGAGCTTCGCCCGCTGTTTCAGATCCACATTGTAGAAATGAACGCCCTGGGGAAGATTCTCTTCAAACCCGCTGGAGAGGTCATCGAGAACGCCCACGACATGCCCCGCCTCACACAACTGGCCAACGATATGGCTGCCGATAAAACCGGCACCACCGGTCACCAGAATTCTTCGGGGGGAAGATGCCGTCATGATCCCGTTCTCTCCAGTCCTGCTCGAAAAACAGCCTGCTCCGACAGCCAACCTCGCGCCCTGAAGCAAACCAGACATCGGTCGGTGGGTCAAGTGTTCAAGTCAGAAAACCCCTCCGGTACCGCCATTCCGGAGGAATCTTTAGGGGTTGTGCTGAATTGGACAAAAGTTTTTCCACGGAGGCAGCGGAGTTGCTCCGCACTCCCGCCGCCGGGTGCAGCCGCTTCTCGCGACTGCGGACGGGACGGAGAATTTTGTGTTGGGGGCTTGGGTTCAGGATCGTTCTGGTTCACGCCCGGCCACATCGGCTGCCTGTTCCTTTGGGGGCTTGTCGATCTGTGTCCCTGTTCGGGGTGGGGCAAATTCCCCCAGGAGAAGCAGCAGGCCAGCATAGCTGCCAGCCAGAACCGCCGCCTGACCCAGCACCCACCACCCGTTCCCGGAAAGGCGGGTTGCCAACCCCACCGCGAGCCCCGCAGCCACCAGAGCCCGTCCCAACGTCCGCCAGGGAAAAGTCAGCGACACCTCCGCTTGGACGTGTCCAAAAGACAATCTGGCCAGAACCAGGGAGCGCACCACGCAGGCCCCCGCTCCCCAGATCAGGAGTTGGCTGGTGTCGTCGCCGGTCGCGAAGTGGCTTCCCAGAATCAGGGCCAGCGTCTGCATCAGCAGCAGCGGGAACGCAGCCTGAAGGTACATCCGGGAAACCGGTTCGCGGCGCTGCTGGGCCGCCAGGGTGTTGAGGTTAAACATCAGGAAGAGACGGATGCCCAGATCGACCAGCAGGATTTGGGCAACTCGGCCCGCAGACTCATACCGCGCCCCAAACACCAGTCGCCCCAGATCACTGGCCAGCGGGCTCAGTGCGGCGACCCCCACCCCCACGCAGATCCAGAGCTGAATTCCCAGTTGGCACAGCGACCGGAACTGATCCGGTCGGCCCGCGTTCCAGGTTTTGGCGAGACGCTGCTGCATCAGCGGCATCAAAGACTGGGCCGAGCTCTGTAACGGCAGTCCCAGATTTTGGGCCACGGCGTACTGTCCGGCGTCGGTCGTCGAGACAAACCGTTTCGTCAGAGGCAATTCGACACTGAATATCAGGTTGTGCAGCAACGATCCCGCCAGCAGGTGCCTGGAATGGGACCACCATTCCCGCAAAGACATCCTGTCGGCCTGCCACAGCCAGAGGGTTCCCTGCAACTGGTTGGCGATCAATTGAATCAGCAAACTCAGCGGGATGGCCATCACCGCCCCCAGCACGCCCCAGCCGCTCTCCACCAGAACCCATCCCGCCACCAGTCGGGTCAGCCACATCAGCGAAAAGGAACCTGCGGGGGCATACCAGCGTCCCTCTCCGAACAGGCACATCGCACATTGAGACGACAGCAACTGCAAGAGCACCGCGGGGGCCACGCATTGCAGAGGCCCCACCAGCGCGGGAGTGTGCAGCAGCCACGCAATCGCGGGGGCGAAGATCCATGACGCCAGAGTCACCAGCAGTCCCAGGCCGAGCGCGAGCCGCATGCAGGTCCGGGCGAACTGCCGCCCCTGGGCGTGACCGGCGATCATCGGGACCAAACCACTGGACGTCGCCGGATCGATCACCAGAAACGCCAGTTGACTCAGTGCAGAAGTCACCGAGTACAGCCCGTACCCCGCCGGTCCCAGAGACCGCGTCAGGTAGAGAAACTGGGCGAAGCCCGCCGCCAACATCACCCCTCGGGACGACAACTGGGCGAGCGACTCCAGCACCACACGCGAGCGGCTCATGGGACGTTCCCCGCGCTGGGGCGACCCCCGGCACGACCGCCGATCCCAACCGTCACCCTGCCGCTCCCGATGGCTCCCGGGGGGCCTTCCTCCGCCCCCCTGTTCATCGCCAGCCCGGTCACGAACGAAGGTCTTTGGTACGCGGCACCTGGCGCCCGGTCTGGTCTTCGCCGTCGCGGCTCGCCTCTTCATGGTATTCCGCGTCCTGATTGACGCGCCAGACGTCGTACTGCGTCCTTCCCGCCAGGATGTTCCGGGCCACCAGCAGCGCCGTCATCATGGAGTGGTCCTGGTTGTTGTATTTGTGCATCCCGTTCCGACCCACCAGGTGCAGTCCGGAATACCGCGCCTCCAACTCGTCGCGAATCACCGCGACGTGGCGGGCGTAGTCGTCATCGTACACGGGATAGGCCTTGGGTTGACGCACCACGTGGCCATCCACCACATCCCCCTCCCGCACCAACCCCAATGACTGCAGTTCCCGCGAGCCCAGGGCAACCAGGTCGGCGTCGGACATGGTCCACAGGCCATCTCCCTCGAAGCAGAAATACTCCAGGCCGTAACAGGCCAGTTTCGGGTCGGGAACCATCTCGGGGGACCAGCTGCCGAAGTTCTGCACCCGTCCCACCTTGACCCCCGGCTCATGGATGTAGATCCAGTTGTCGTCGAACGGGCGCGAGGGGCGGACGATCAGCGCCACTGTCAGGAAGTCCCGATAACGCAGCCCGTTGGCCGCCTGCAACGCTTCGGCCGAGACCGGCGGTTGAACGGCCTTCACCAGCTCCCGCAGGGGGGCCGACGAAATCACGTGCTCCGCCTCGAAGACCTGCTCGGCTCCCTGCCCCTCCACATACCGCACCCGCCAGCCCGGGCGGTCCGCCTGTTTCTCGAGCCCCGTCACCCGGCAGCCCATCCGCACCTCCCCGCCGTTCTCCCGGGTCTTGGCAGCGGCGGCCTCCCACATCATGCCCGGCCCGAGGCGCGGATAGCGGAACTGATCGATCAAAGTCTTCACCGTCTGCGACCGGTCGCCAGTCCCCCGCTGGGGAAACAGGGCATTCCAGACAGCACTCGCCAGAGACAGCCCCTTGATCCGTTGGGCGGCCCAGTCGGCCGAGATCTCCCGGCAGCTCATCCCCCAGACCTTTTCGGTGTAGGTCTTGAAGAAGATCCCAAACAGCCGTCGTCCGAACTGGTTGGAAACCCAATCTTCGAAAGACTGGGGATTCTTCACGGGAAACAATCGGGCCCAGGCGTACGAGGCGACACACCGCCCCGATTCCAGCAGGCCCAGGTTGCGCAACGACTCCCCCGCCTTGAGGGGATAGGTGTAGAACTTCCCCTGGTAATAAATGCGCGACGAACGGGGCCGCAGCAGCATGTCGTCCTTCAGCAGTTCGGTCCAGAGTTCCTCGACCTCCTGCGACTTCGAGAAGAATCGGTGCCCCCCGATGTCGAACCGGAAACCTTTGTATTCCACGGTGCGGGCGATCCCCCCCACCAGGTGCGGATCGGCTTCAAAAACCGTCACGGGAACCCCCGCGCGGGAGAGTTGCCAGGCAGCGGTCAATCCAGCGGGCCCCGCCCCAATAATGGCGACACGTCCGGGAGAAGTTGAAGAGGGAGGCATGCAGGTGGGTATTCAGAATGAAAGTGGTTCAGCGGTGCCGCGCAAGAGCGGGCGTTGATCAAGGTCCCGGGCAGAAGGCACCCGGAGTTGTGGGGGACCTGGCCCCACGGTGTTCCAGCCGGCGCTGGTAGGCAAACCCCAGCAGATTGGCCAGTTGCCAGATCGCCAGCAGGGGGATCGCCGCGACACGGGATTTCCAGGGAAGCGGCCGCCACAGGGGGAACAGTCTCCACGGGAGGGAGAAGTGGAGTCCCGAGTCGCGGATGAGCGAATTCTCTCCCCGCAGTTTCTCCAGCCGGTGGTAAGTCCAGGCCCCCCGGCCGTAGTTGAAACATTGTTTCCAGAATTTGGGCAGGCTGAGATGGTGAAAATGACGAACCACCGCCTCGTTCACCTGCCGCAGCTTCCAGCCCCGCAGTCTCCAGCGGGTGCAGAAGTCACGGTCTTCCCCCCCCGCCAGGCGGAAGTTCTGGTCATCAAATCCCCCCAACTCCTGGAACCGCCGCACGGGCATCGCGAAGTTGTTCGAACAGAAGAAGGTGGCGGTGTCCGGGGAGGGATTGAACTGACGGTAGACCAAATCGACAATCATCTGGCTGATGGCCGAATACACGTTGTCTGTCAGCCCATTCACAACCCTCCCTCCCAACAACACGTCGGGCTGCTGCTGGAACTCACGGTCGAGGGTGCAGAGCCAGTCGGGCTCGGGCTGGCAGTCATCGTCGAGAAAGGCCAGAAACTCTCCCCGTGCCAGACGGGCTCCCTGGTTGCGGGCGGCGGCGGGCCCCGCGTTGTCCTGCCGGTGCAGTAGAATGGCCATCCTCTGCCGATACGGTTCCACCAGGCTGTCCAGCGGCGTGGGGCTTCCATCGTCGACGACAACCACCTCCAGACCCCCGGGGGGAATGTTCAGACGAACCAGCACCTCGAGTGCTCCGCAGATCGCATCCGCCCGATTGAACGTCGGAATAATCACTGAGTACCTGGGGGGGGGGGCACTCATCGGGTTGGCTCAGTCAATCCTCTCGGAGCCGCATCGCCAATCGTCGCGGGTGCCGACTCGTTCAGCCCTCCCCACGCTCGTCGGAACAAGACCAGCGCAAACGACACACCCGAGTAGAAATGGCTGAACCAATGCCAGGGAATCACCCGCAGCGCGAACCAGACCCCGCGCAGGCGGGCGAGTTGCGACAGCAACGGCCAGTCGAGGGCCAACAACAAGCCCGTCCCCAACGCCAGCAGCCACCACGCCGGCCACCAAAACATTCCCAGCAGCGCCAGGACTGGCAACAGGCCCGAAAGGGCGACGCGAACTCGCGCCCGTCGGTCGATGTTGAGGGCGTTGTCCATCCGCCCCCGGCTCAGGATCAATTCACTCCAGGGAATGGCCCGGTCCAACACCTCGGTCCGCAGCAATCCCCAGGGCCGCCAGACCTTGTGGTGAGTCACCTGCAGATCGGGACACATCCGGATGCGATGTCCCTTTTCCGCCAGACGGTAGCCGAGCTCGATGTCCTCGATGCAGGGCCGGCCGTAGTTTTCATCAAAGCCCCCCAGTTGCCAGAACACATCCCGGCGAATCAGTCCGCACGCCCCCCACATCGTAAACCCTTCTTCCCGGGCCGCCTGGTGCGTCAGATGGTGCGCGAGGTTCTTGTACTGCGACAACAGATTGGGGGCCGTCGGAAGGGTGTCGTACGAACCCACCAACGCCGCCACTCCGGGATGGGCTTCGATGGTCCGCTGGACCACCTCCAGAGCATTCGAGTGCACGGAACAGTCGGCGTCGACGAAAAACAACCACTCGCTGTTGGCGGCCTGAGCCCCGAGGTTGCGGGCCAGCGCCGGACCACTGCGGGGCCGGGGGGTCGAGACCACCCGGGCACCCGTTTCACGGGCCCGCTCGGCAGACCCGTCACTGCAGCCATCATCAACCACAATGCACTCCGCCACGGCCGGGACCATGGCCTGCAGGCTCTGCAGGCATTTCTGAAAGGCCTCCCCGCCGTTGTAAACCGGAACGATCAGTGAAACCGAAGCGGGGCCGGGTCTTTTTGAAGATGTTTCGCACTTCTGGAGGCGAGAATCCCCAAGGCTGGGGAGATCAGCGGTGTCCATCGGCAATCTTTCCACATAAGCCATCGTGAAATGGCCCATCGTCTTCACAGGGTTGTCAGCTCAAGATGCAACGCGACGCCCGATCGGGACAGTCCCTGTTGGAGGCCCTTTCCAACACTCTCCGGAAAGCCATCGATCCCCAGTCTCCCCTAGGATGCATTGCAGTTGGTAGATCACACGCCAGAATTCAACAGATCCCAACTTTGATCTTTCCGCTGACTCCCGGATGTGAGGATTTTAACGGTCTTGACGGGATGACAATCTTTTCTGTGCAAACTTTGATTTCGCCCCGGTTATAAACCCATTTTTTTCCGCGTGCCGCTTTTCATCTCGGGCAGCGTCCGGAACGACTTTATACGGACGTTCCTCAGGGGTTCCCGGGATCACGCCCAGTCCCTCTCGGGCCCGTCCCTGTCTCACCGCCTTGGTGACGACGGAACACGACGCCCGGAACAGCAATTTCCCCGGCCCCTGCCTCCCCCGGTTCATCGGGAGGGCATTTCACTTGGCCCCAGCCCGCGATCACTCGGCGGAACGCGGGTCGTCTGCGGTTCCCCGGCCGGCTGCCGCCTCCATCCGTTCGAGACGTTCTCCCAGGCTGGCCACTCGCCAGGACATCGTCTGCTCGGCCTGTTCCAGTCCCAGCGAGATGTGCTGGACCACCCCCAACAGCAGCACCAACTGGGAACAGGCGGCAATCACGTAGCCCACCGGCAGCAGAGAGTCGGTTTCCGATGACCAGAAATGCGTGTAGATCAACACCAGGGTCCCGGTGGCCAACCCCACGACCCCCACGAGGACGAAGATCTGAGCCGCAGCTTGCCACGAGCTGGACGCCCGCCGTGGCTGGGGGACCGGCTCCCACGGAAAGTGCGGCGGGCGGACGGCGGCATGGGCCCCATGCCACTGCCTCTCGGGGACCTCCGAATAGGCAATGGGCCCCGTCTCTTCATCATCCCGATTCGCAGGACGAGTCGGCCAGGGTTGCGGGGGGGCCTTTCGGGCTGCAGGAGCCTGACCCGGTGTGCCAGACAGCGGCGGGGGAACCGGGCGATCCGCCGAGTTCGGCCCCAGCGAAAAGTGGGGCGCTCCCGCGGGGGGCATGGCCGGAGCGGGCGTCGGAGGGGCCGCGGCGATCTGCTCGGGGAGCGAGACGGGCTGTGGACCGGCGGGGTGTGACGCGTCGAGCCGGGCGACCGCGGGGCCCCTGGGGACGGAGGAAAAGTGGGGGGCGTTCGAGACCGCCCCTGAGGGGGGCAGCGAGCTGGACGCTCCAATTCCCCCGGGAGTGGTCCCCAGTTCGAAGGGGGGCAGAGTCTCTTCGCGGGCCCAGCGGGCGAGCAGATCCTGGGGGCTCAACCGGGGACGCTGCGATTCGGGGGAGCTGGACCGGGAGTTTGAGTCGCCCCCACTCCGGGATGATCCGGTTGTTTCTGTGAACTCGTGTCCACAGAGGCTGCAGCGCGGGGGGTTGCCCGCCAGGCTGATCACCGGCCGCACTTCACTCTGGCAGTGGCTGCACCACATGGGAGGTCACCTGTTGGAATCCATTCCGGGGGCACGCGCGGGCTCACTTGGCCCGTCTGTTTCCGGGAAACAGCTTCCCCGGGTCGGTCCCAGGGAAGCTGCCCGGGAACGAAGCCGGCGCTTTCAGGGCGGGATTATCACGATGGGACGAGTTGCCGCAAGACCGACTGCGACGGGGAAGGGGCGTCCTCCTTCCCAGAGGCAGACGAATTGATGACGTGCGGTACAGAAGAACAGAGACGGCTGGCAGTGAGAGCCGAAGGTGTTCCGGGGGGCAGCGGAGGTGACGGACATCTCTGCCTGACTGAGGAATCGGATTTATGTCGGTGTTCTGTGCTGTCCGGCAGACGCGTGACTTCCGTTTCAACGACAGTCAACCGCGTGCCGAAATCGGGAGAACGGCGGTGGCAAAGGAAGGGTTGATGATCCGCGGATGGAACAGCCGGCGTGGATGGCCGTGCGTTTGGAGAACGATTTCAGTGAAGTCGTTGAATGAAACCTTACAAAAAAAGGTTGGGATTTGCGGATTTCTGAAAGGTTTAGGCGACGTTTGACGACTTAACAAGGGATTGGAGAATCTCGCACAAAGGAAAAATTGAATCTTGACAACCTGACTCGGTTTGATTCTGATACCTGTTTGTGAGTCAGTCAAAAACTTCTGGGAATCATAAGATCCACCCATCGGGCGGGTTGTTCTCAGCGGACAGGCTGGCTTATAATGTTTTTCCCTTCGTTGGAAAGTGTCGTTCTTGAGAGGTTGGCTTGGCGGAGGTTGGCTGTGTGTCGGTCGGTAAAAAGTCTTAGTCCGAAGCGTGTGGATTCGCCTTGCCAAGCCTCCAGGCGATCCTGTGTCGTGAGTGCTGGCTGATGTTGTGCGACAGAGAAGGAAACCGCGAGGTTTTCGGCTTGTTAGGGTGAGGTTCAGGCAGCGTGTCGGGCGGGTGCCGACGCGTGGTTTTTGAACCGAATCCAATTGGCTCGTGGTGGGTCAATTGGTCGATAGTATTCGTGTGCTGAGTTTTCTTTCGTTCATTTGAGGGAGTTGACTGATGAAGAAGTTTCTGTTGAGTTTGGCTGTTTTGGCGTTGACGTCGCCGGCGTTCGCCGCCCCGGTCTCAATTGCCACTTGGTCTGCCGCTCCGATCGTGGCTGGCGACAAGACCTTTACCTATGTCTCGCACACGGGATTGCTCGATCCGAGCATTCTCGTCGACGCCAATGATCTGGGTCTCAGCCATTCGCTGAACCTGACGAATCTCGGTCCTGAGTCGTCGAACTTCACCCTGAATTTCACGATTACTGTGAATGCGCCTCCCAACAAGATTATTGGGACGCGTGTCTCGGAAAATGATGTGATCGGGAACACGACGGCCGGATCCACCACGATTACGTCCTCGGGAGCGACCTCCTACACCGACACCTTGGTTCAGTCTCAGCAGGGGCCGATCAATCCTTGGAATTACGTCACCTCGGTTGATTTTGCCGTCTCCTCGAATGGAATTGACGCTGCCAATCGCTTGTCGAACATGACCTTCGACGTCGTTCAGGGCACTCCCCCCGTTCCCGAGCCCAGCACCTTCGCTCTGGCTGGCCTCGCTGTGGTCGGTCTGGTGATCGCTCGCCGTCGCGCCCGCTAATTTGCCCTCACTCGGCTCTCGGGCCGAGTGCTGAGGAGCTGGAGTCTGAGGAGCCTGGTTTCGCCAGGCTCCTCTTTTTTTTACCCGCCCATCCCCACTTCCAACCCCGACGCGCCGTTCGTCCCAAGCAGTTCCGAACCTTCCATTCTTCCCTCGCCGCAGGTCGGATGGAAGTCCCGAGAAGTCCGAGGGCTTCCGCTCTCACCGTGTCGTCGGCACTTCCATGCCGGCGTTTCTCCCGCACCACTTTGCGTATGGGACCTTGCACTCGGCAGACTGCAAACCGATCAATCTATACGACCGCAGGGCGCCCCAAGACCGGATAGGCAGAGTCCTGGAACCCCTTCCCGGTGTGTTCGCCCGGCGGGACCAGCGCATCGACGGCCGCCTCATCGGCCGCAGTCCACCCCACGTCGAGACAGCCGAGATTGTCGGCAAACTGCTCGGCTGTGCGTGGCCCTATGATCACTGAAGTCACGATCGGATTCGCCAGACACCAGGCCAAGGCAAACTGGCTCAGCACCCGACCCCTCGACCGGCAGTGCGCCTGCAGCGCTTCGGCCAGCTCGAAACTGGCGTCGCGCAGCTCGGCCTGCTGCATCCGCTTGTCTCCCCGGGCCGCCCGGCTTCCCTGGGGAAACGCCTCCCCCACCTTGTACTTGCCCGAGAGAATTCCCCGGGCCAGCGGGCTGTAGCTGACCACTCCAATGCCGTGTTCCTGGCACAACGGCAGCAGTTCCACTTCGATGTCCCGGTTGCAGATGTTGTACAGCGGCTGCACCGCCTGGAACCGGTGCAGATTGAGCCGCTGGCTGACCCCCAGCGCCTCCATCAGCCGCCACGCCCGGAAGTTCGAGCAGGCTGTGTACAAAACCTTTCCCTCGCGCACGAAATCGTCGAGCGCCCGCAGAGTCTCTTCGATCGGGGTGCCGTAGTCGGGAGTGTGGATGTAATACAGGTCGACGTGGTCGGTCTGCAGACGGCAGAGGCTGGCCTCGAGTGCCCGGCGCAGGTGCAGCCGTCCGGCCCCCGATTCGTTGGGGCCAGGTCCCATGGGCCCACGTCCCTTGGTGGCCAGCACAACTTTTTCGCGGCGGTCGGCCAGGGCCTTGCCAACCACCAGTTCCGATTCCCCCGCCGAGTAGATGTTGGCGGTGTCGAAGAAGTTGATTCCCCGGTCGATCGCCTCGTGCATGATGTGGATCGATTCGGCGGTGGGAGTGGGCCCGCCGAACATCATCGTTCCCAGGCAGAGGGGAGAAACGTGGACGCCGGACCGGCCGAGTCGACGGTATTGCATTCGTGGTGGCTGTTCAGAGGTGAGGGGAGTCGATAGGATGGCCACTTCCGCACGTTTGCGGAGACCGCAGCCCATTTCCCCAGGGAGATCGGCAGCGTACCGGGGCGGCACCGGTGGAACAACCGACATTTTCGAACCAGTTTGCCAGTCAGACGCGAAGAAGGAGTGGGAGTCTCAGCATGGGTGTGAAGAAAACGGGGAAAGGCCGCCGAAAACTGGGGCGTAAGAAGCGCCGCATGCGCGCTCGAATCCGACA
>Ga0315899_10000290_pt1 | contig 62970 bp, 54 predicted proteins | sample LakEriMetagenome_2_FD_203518 | JGI IMG/M metagenome (GOLD analysis project Ga0315899, IMG submission 203518) | Freshwater fungal communities from buoy surface, Lake Erie, Ohio, United States - Buoy 4 MA112 | ecosystem: Environmental > Aquatic > Freshwater > Lake | place: USA: Lake Erie, Ohio... | reverse complement strand
TGACCCGGGTCGACGCGCCCCGGCCGAGAGGCCGCAGGCGCGTCGATTCGGCCCGCCACGTGCCCGGCCCGTCCGGCACGCGGCGGGCTCCCCCCGGCCGGGCCCGCCCGGGGGGTCCCGCTGGATTCTCCTCCTCGCGCCGCTTCCGGACCGCTCCGTGATCGTCTACCTGTCCCGTCGGATCCTCTACACGCTGCCGATCATGCTTGGCGTGGCGCTGGTGTGCTTCGCGCTCGTGCACCTCGCGCCCGGCGACCCGCTGGTCTCGGTGCTGCCGCCCGACGCGTCGGCCGAGCTGCAGGCGCAGATGCGCACCCTCTACGGCTTCGATCGCTCGTACCCGGTGCAGTTCGCGAGCTGGATCGGTCGGGCGGTGCAGGGCGACCTCGGCACCTCCATCGCCACCGGTCGCTCGGTCACCGCGGAGGTGATGAAGGCGGTGGGCAACACGCTGATCCTCGCGGCGGTCGCGACCGCGATCGGCTTCTTCTTCGGCTGCCTGTTCGGCTTCGTCGCCGGCTACTTCCGCGACTCGTGGGCGGACAAGGCGGCGTCGTTCCTCTCGGTCATCGGCGTCAGCGTGCCGCACTACTGGCTCGGCATGGTGCTGGTGATCGTCTTCGCGGTGCAGCTCAACTGGCTGCCCGCCACCGGCGCCGGACCCGGCGGCTCGGGCGACTGGGCCTGGGACTGGGCGCACATCAGGCACCTGATCCTGCCGGCGGTCACGATGAGCGTGATCCCGATGGGCATCATCTCGCGCACCGTGCGCGCGCTGGTCGCCGAGACGCTCGCGCAGGAGTTCGTCGTCGGCCTGCGCGCCAAGGGCCTGACCGACTTCGGGGTGTTCCGCCACGTCGTCAAGAACGTCGCGCCCACCGCGCTCGCGGTGATGGGCCTGCAGCTCGGCTACCTGCTCGGCGGCTCGATCCTGATCGAGACGGTGTTCTCGTGGCCGGGCACCGGCTTCCTGCTGAACAGCGCGATCTTCCAGCGCGACCTGCCGCTGCTGCAGGGGACGATCCTGGTGCTCGCGATGTTCTTCGTGCTGCTGAACCTCATCGTGGACATCGTGCAGAGCACGCTGGATCCGCGGATCTCGCGGAGCTAGAGATGAACGTCGCACGATCGCATCGGAGACGTTCGCTCCCCCTCGGGGGGACGGCGCGCGGCGCCAAGGGGGCGACATGAACGTCGCGGTGGACGCGTCGAAGATCCCGGCGCCGATCTTCGAGCGCAGCCCGGGCTACTGGGTGAGCGTGTTCCGGCGCTTCCGGCGCGACCCGGTCGCGGTCGCGGCCGCGCTGGTGGTCCTGGTCCTGCTCGCGCTCGCGGTGTTCGGCCCGTGGCTCACGCCGGCCGATCCCTACAAGTCGTCGATGCTGAACCGCCTGAAGCCGATCGGCACCGAGGGCTATCCGCTCGGCACCGACGAGCTCGGGCGGGACATGATGTCGCGGCTGATCATCGGCGCGCGGCTGTCGCTCTTCATGGGCATCACGCCGGTGCTCTGCGCCTTCGTGATCGGCACCGGCCTGGGCCTGCTCGCCGGCTACGCGGGCGGCACGATCAACACGGTGATCATGCGCACGATCGACGTGTTCTACGCGTTCCCTTCGGTGCTGCTCGCGATCGCGCTGTCGGGCGCGCTCGGGGCGGGCATCTTCAACGCGCTGCTGTCGCTGACGATCGTCTTCATACCGCCGATCGCGCGGGTCGCCGAGAGCGTGACGACGCAGGTGCGCACCCGCGACTTCGTCGAGGCGGCGCGCGCCTCGGGGGCGGACGCGTTCACGATCGTGCGGGTGCACGTGCTCGGCAACGTGCTCGGACCGATCTTCGTCTACTCGACCAGCCTGATCGCGGTGTCGATGATCCTCGCCTCGGGCCTGTCGTTCCTCGGCCTGGGCGTCAAGCCGCCCGAGCCGGAGTGGGGCCTGATGCTGAACACGCTGCGCACGGCGATCTACACGCAGCCCTGGATCGCGGCGCTGCCGGGCGTGATGATCTTCATCACCTCGATCTCGTTCAACACGCTGTCCGACGGACTGCGTTCGGCGATGGACGTCAAGCAATGAGCGAGGCCGCCCCGAAGAAACCCCGTCCGCTGATCGAGGTCCGCGGGCTGGTCAAGCACTTTCCCCTCAAGGGCAAGAAGGCCGACGACGGCCGCCCGGCGGTGGTCCGCGCGGTCGACGGCATCGACTTCATGGTGTACGAGCGCGAGACGCTCGGCGTGGTCGGCGAGTCGGGCTGCGGCAAGAGCACCGCGGCGCGGCTGCTGATGCGCCTGCTCGACCCGAACGCCGGCGAGATCATCTTCGACGGCAAGGCCGTCGGCTCGCGCGACCTGCCGCTGAAGGAGTACCGGCGCCAGGTGCAGATGGTGTTCCAGGACAGCTACTCGTCGCTGAATCCGCGCCTCACCATCGAGGACTCGATCGCGTTCGGGCCCCGCGTGCACGGTGTGGCGGCGCGCGAGGCGGTCGAGCGCGCGCGCGACCTGCTCGCCCGGGTGGGCCTCGAGCCGCGCCGCTTCGCCGAGCGCTATCCGCACGAGCTGTCCGGCGGGCAGCGCCAGCGGGTCAACATCGCGCGCGCGCTCGCGCTGCAGCCGCGGGTGGTGATCCTCGACGAGTCGACCTCGGCGCTCGACAAGTCGGTCGAGGCGCAGGTGCTCAACCTGCTGCTCGACCTGAAGGAGGCGTTCGGGCTCACCTACGTCTTCATCGGCCACGACCTTCACGTGGTGCGCTACGTGTCGGACCGGGTGATGGTCATGTACCTCGGGCAGGTCGCCGAGCTCGGACCGAGCGACGTCCTGTTCGCCGACCCGCTGCACCCGTACACGCGCGCGCTGCTCGCCTCGATGCCGACGATGGATCCGGACCGCCGCACCGAGGAGGCGCCGCTCGCCGGCGATCCGCCGAACCCGATCAACCCCCCCGCGGGCTGCCGCTTCCACACCCGCTGCGCCGCGGCCGAGCCGGGCTGCGCGCAGCGCGTGCCGCGGCTGTCGGCGGACGCGTCGGCGCATCCGGTCGCGTGCCTGATGTACGAGCGGGGGTCGGGTCACACGAAGGCGCCGGGCGTGAAGGTGGCGGCATGAGCGCCGCACGGCGTAGTCGGTGTTTCGGCGAGCACCGCTCGCCGCCGGCGGAGCGGGCGCCGCAGGCTCGCGGCGCCCTCCCGCATCGCAGGCGCTCGCTCCCCCTCGGGGGGAAGGCGCGCAGCGCCACGGGGGCAACATGAGCGCCGTGCCTAAGCCGTCCGCGGCGGCCGAGCCGCTGGTCGAGGTGCGCGGCCTGCAGGTCGCGTTCGGGCGCGGGCCGAAGCCGGTGCGCGCGGTCAACGGCGTGGACCTGACGGTCGCGCGCGGCGAGACGGTCGCCCTGATCGGCGAGTCCGGCTCGGGCAAGAGCGTGACGCTGCGCGCGCTGCTGCGGCTGCACGCGCCGCGCACCACGCGCATCGAGGGCTCGGTGAAGGTCGCCGGCCACGACGTGCTGTCGCTCGGTCCGCGCGCGCTCGCCGACTACCGGGGCAAGGTCGCCTCGATGATCTTCCAGGAGCCGCTGCTCGCGCTCGACCCGGTCTACACGGTCGGGCGGCAGATCATCGAGTCGATCCGCCGGCACGAGCCGGTGTCCGAGGCCGACGCCCGCAAGCGCGCGCTCGAGCTGTTCGAGCGGGTCCGCATCCCGAGCCCGGAGCGGCGGCTCGACGCATATCCGCACGAGATGAGCGGTGGGATGCGCCAGCGCGCGATGATCGCGCTCGCGCTCGCGTGCCGCCCGCAGGTGCTGCTCGCCGACGAGCCGACGACCGCGCTCGACGCGACCGTGCAGATCCAGATCCTGCTGCTGCTGCGCGAGCTGCAGCGCGAGCTCGGCCTGGCGATCGTGTTCGTCACGCACGACATCGGCGCGGCGGTCGAGGTCGCCGACCGGTTCGCGGTGATGTACGCGGGCCGCATCGTCGAGCAGGCGCCGGTGCGCACGATCGTGCGCGCACCGCGCCATCCGTACACGCTCGCGCTGCTGCGGGGCCGTGCCGGCGGCGGCCACGCCATGGCGCGCGGCACGCGGCTGCTGACGATCGCCGGCTCGCCGCCGGACCTCGCGAACCTGCCCGCGGGCTGCGCGTTCTCCGAGCGCTGCACCTTCGCCGAGGACGCGTGCCGGCACGGCGTGCCGCCGGCCGTCCAGCTCGCCGCGGACCACGCCGTGCGCTGCCTGCGCACCGACGCCACGCAGGCGTCGACCTGAGCGGGGCGCGCCGTCCGCGGCGCGCCGACCCGGATCCCGATCCCGACCCTGCCGCGCCCCCGCGCGTCGGCCACCGACCCTGCTGCTGCCCCACGACTCCGTCCACGCGTTCGTCCCGTATCCGGCCGTGCCGGTGCCGGGTGCGCCCACCGGCCCGCTCTCCGGGCTGACCTTCGCCGCCTAGGACCTGTTCGACGTCGCCGGCTATCCCACCGGCGGCGGCAACCCGCTGGTGCTCGCGATGTCGGGCATCAAGGGCGAGGCCGCGCCCGCGGTGCGACGGCTGCTCGATGCGGGTGCGCGGTTCGTCGGCAAGACGCACACCGACGAGCTCGGCTTCAGCATGAACGGGCGCAACGCGAACTTCGGCACGCCCCGCAACGGCGGCGCACCCGACCGGATCCCCGGCGGCTCGTCGAGCGGCTCGGCCTCGGCGGTCAGCAACCGGATGTGCGACACCGCGCTCGGCACCGACACCGGCGGCTCGGTGCGCGCGCCGGCGAGCCACTGCGGGCTCTTCGGCATCCGGCCGACGCACGGCCGCATCCCGCTGCTGCGCACGATGGACCTCGCGCCGAGCTTCGACACCTGCGGCTTCTTCGCGCGCGACGCGCAGACCTTCGGCCGCGTCGCCGACGGGGCTGGGACGCCACCGACTGGCACGTCCGCCACGTCCAGGGCCGCGAGTGCCGGTCGACCGACGGGGCGTTCATCGAGCGCTTCGCGCCGCCGCTCGGGCCGGGCGTCGCCGAACGCTTCGAGTGGGCGAGCCGGGTGACCGACGCGCAGGTGGCGAGCGCCATCGCGTTCCGGGCGCGCTTGCGTGCGACGCTGCATGCGATGCGCGGCGCCGACGGCGTGATGGTGCTGCCGACGATGCCCGACGTCGCGCCGCTGCTGTCGTCGGACGAAGGGCAGCTCGGCGTCTATCGCAACCAGGCGATCCGGCTGCTGCTGATCGCCGGGATGGCCGGGCTGCCGCAGCTGAGCATGCCGCTCGCGACCCGGCTCGGCGCGCCGCTCGGGCCCTCGCTGATCGGGCCGGCGGGCTCGGACCGTTCGCTCGTCGCGCTGGCCGAGGCGATCTGCGGCCGAGCGCGCCCACGCCGCTTGACCTTCCCACTGTGACAGGGCCGAGGCTGGAGCCCTGATCTCACCGGAGAAGACGATGCTGGCCTATCGGATCGAGGACATGACCTGCGGCGGCTGCGTGCGCGCGATCCGCGCGGCGGTCGCGCGCGTGGCGCCGACGGCGACCTTGGAAGCGGACGTCGCGGCGCGCCGCGTGCAGATCGAAGGAAGCGACGTCAGCGACAAGGCGGCGGGGATCCGCGCGGCGATCGCGGCTGCGGGGTTCGACGTCGTGCCGCTCGAGCCGGCCGCGGCGGGGACGGCCGCCGCGCGGGGCGGCGGCTGCGGCTCGGGCGGGTGCCGCTGCGGCGGCTGAGCTCAGCCCTGGCGCGGGCCGTCGCCGGCGAGCTCGACCTCGATGCGACCCTCGACGCGCCGGCCGTCGCGGCCGAACAGCGAGTGCGCCGAGCCCTGCGGGTTCGACTGGTACCACCGCTGCATGCGGCGGGCGGCCTCGAGCGCGGCCTCGGGATCCAGGATGCCGGGCAGCGAGTTCGGCGCCTCGGGCAGGATCTGCGTGTCCTCGAACGGCTGTTCTTCGATGTGTTCCATGGCGCGGTCGGGAGCGGTCCGGGTGCGTGGATGACGGACCGACTCTAGCGACGAGGCCGGAGAGGTCGGCACCCGGAACGTGCCGGAAGGCACGATGCGGCCGACGGGCGGCAAGCGGCGTGTGCGGTACGGCACGGACATCGCGCCACGGCGCGGGCAGGGCGCACGTCGACCCGCACCGCGAGCCCGGTCGCGCGATGCCCGATCAGTCGAGCAGCGCCCGCGCGACGATCTGCGCCTGGATCTCGGCCGCGCCCTCGAACACGTTGAGGATCCGCGCGTCGACCAGCACGCGGCTGATCCGGTACTCCTGCGCGTAGCCGTTGCCGCCGTGCACCTGCACCGCGTTGTCGGCGGCCGCCCAGGCGACGCGGGCCGCGAGCAGCTTGGCCATGCCGGCCTCGAGGTCGCAGCGGCGCGCCGCGTCCTTCTCGCGGGCCGCGAACAGCGTCAGCTGCCGCGCGACCATGATCTCGACCGCCATCCAGGCGAGCTTGTCGGCCACCCGCGGGAACGTGGCGATCGGCCGGCCGAACTGGATGCGGTCGCAGGCGTAGCCCAGGCCGAGCTCCAGCGCGCTCTGCGCGACGCCGACCGCGCGTGCGGCGGTCTGGATCCGCGCGCTCTCGAAGGTCCGCATCAGCTGCTTGAAGCCCTGGCCCTCGACGCCACCGAGCAGCGCCTCGCCCGGGATCTCGTAGCCGTCGAAGCCGATCTCGTACTCCTTCATGCCGCGATAGCCGAGCACCTCGATCTCGCCGCCGCGCATGCCGGGCGCTGGGAACGGGTCCGCGTCGGTGCCGCGCGGCTTGGGCACGAGGAACATCGACAGGCCCTTGTAGCCGGGCGCGTCGCGGTCGGTGCGCGCGAGCAGCGTCATCACGTCGCTGCGCGCGCCGTGCGTGGTCCAGGTCTTGTTGCCGTGGATGCGCCAGACCGGGCGGCCGTCGGCCGAGGTGCCGCGCTCGGCGCGCGTGCGCAGCGAGGCGAGGTCGCTGCCGGTGTCGGGCTCGGTGAACGACGCGGTCGGGATCGTCGCGCCCGACACCAGGCCCGGCAGCCAGGCGGCCTTCTGCGCGTCGGTGCCGGCGCCGAGCACCAGCTCGCCGGCGATCTCGGTGCGCGTGCCGAGCGAGCCCAGGCCGATCCAGCCGCGCGACAGCTCCTCGGTGACGACGCACATCGCCGCCTTGCCGAGGCCGGAGCCCCCCCACGACTCGGGTACCGTCAGGCCGAACACGCCGAGCGCGCCGAGCTCGGCGATCACCGCGTCGGGGATGAGCTCGTTGCGCAGGTGCCAGCGGTGCGCGGCCTCGGCGTGGTCGTCGGACCAGCGCGCGAACTGCGTGCGGATCTCGGCGAGCGACGGATCGTCGAAGCCGGGGTCGCCGAATTCGCGGGTCGCGCGGCCCTGTGCGAGCAGCACGGCGATGCGCGCGCGCGCCGGCGGCGCGAAGCCCTCGGCGCGCAGGCGGCGCACCGCGGGGTCGGCGACGAACGCGGCGAGCGCCGTGCCGTCCTCGTCGACCAGGTCGGGCCGGAACAGCTCGCCCTGGCTCATCGGCAGGCCGCCGGCGAGCTGCGCGAGGTATTCGCCGAAGGCCGCCTGCAGCATCAGCGACTCGAGCTCGCCGAGGCGGCCGGCGGCGGCGAGCCGGCGCGACCAGCCGAGCATCTCGCGCAGCGCGCGCGCATAGGTCGCGGCCCAGGCGAAGCCGTGCGTGCGGGCCTGCTCCGCGTTGGGCGCGTCGGGCCCGCCCGCCGCGAGGCGTGCGCGCAGGCGCGTGCGCAGCGCTTCGACGAGGCGGTCGGCGGCACCGAGCGCGGCGTCGCAGGCGGCGTGCAGGTCGGTGGCGGCGTGAGGCAGGGGTGCGTTCATGGCGTGTCGGGGGCCGGCGTCGCCGGCGGTGCGTTGGGGGCGGCGGACGGGTCGGCGCAGGGGCCGCCGACGACGCGCTCGGCGCGCAATCCCTCGATCGTATCGGGCGCGAGGCCGAGCACGTCGGCGAGCACGCGCGCGGTGTGGTCGCCGATCCGCGCGGCGGGCATCGGGGGCGTGCGCGGCGACGCGGCGAACGCGAGCGGGCTGGTCGCGGTCAGGAAGCGGCCGTAGCCGGGGTGCTCGACGCGGGCGAACATCGGGTTCGCCTCCGAGATCCGCGGGTCCTCGACCACCATCTGCGCGAAGCTGCGATACGGGCCCCACAGCAGCGCGCGGTCGGTCAGCGCGGCCGAAACCTCGGCGAGCGTGCGGCGCGCGAACCAGGGCTTGAGGAACGCCGAGATCAGCTCGCGCGCGTCCCAGCGGCCGGCCTCGGTGTCGAGCCGGTGCCCGAGCGCCGCCGCGGCCGCGGCGAGCGCGTCGGCGACGCCGGTCGCGCGGACCAGCGCCTGCCACTGGCGCTCGCTGATCGCGACCACCATCGCCCAGCGCTCGTCGGCGGTTCGGAACGCGTCGCCATAGGCGCCGTAGAGGAAGTTGCCGTCGGCGCGCCGGCTCGAGCCGTTGACCTCGACGTCGGCGACGTAGCCCAGGCTCGCGGTCGCGGCGAACGCGACGTCGGACAGCGCGAGCCGCACCAGCTGGCCTTCGCCGGTGAGGCGCCGGTGGCGTTCGGCCGCGAGCACCGCGGTCGCGATCGTCTGGCCGGCGAGCAGGTCCCAGGCAGGCAGCACGTGGTTGACCGGCGTGCGGCCGTCGCCGGTGACCAGCGGGAAGCCCGCCGCGCAGTTGACCGTGTAGTCGACCGCATTCGTGCCGTCCGAGGAGCCGGACAGCATCACCATGATGAGGTCGGCGCGGTGCGCGCGCAGCGCGTCGTAGCCGAGCTCGCCGTCGACGCCGAGGTTGGTGACGAACACGCCGCCGCCCTCGCCGGGTGCGGCGATCAGATCGCGGATCAGCGCGCGGCCGCGCGGCGCGCGCGGGTCGATCTCCACCGAGCGCTTGCCGTGGTTCAGCGACGCCCAGTAGAGGCTCGCGCCGTCGGCATTGACCGGCAGCCTGTTCGCGTCGATGTTGCCGCCGGGCGGGTCGATGCGGATCACGTCGGCGCCGAGCTGCGCGAGCGCGAGGCCCGCGCTGGGTGCGGCGACGAAGGCCGAGAACTCGACGACGCGCAGGCCTGCGAGCGGGCCGGGGCGTGCGGCGTCGTCCGCCACGGGGCGCGTCATCGGCCGGCGCGCGCTCGCGCGGCGCGTGCGGCGGGGAGGGCGGTCGGGTCGGGCGGCATCCGTCGGAGCATGAGGGGTCGCGGGGGCGAGCGTCGCCGCGCGGGGTCGGAGGATGCGGTCAATTCCATCACAAAGGCCTCCGTGGCGATGCCGTAGGATCGCGGCGTTGCGGTGCGTCCGCATTCGCCGGGTTCCGAAACCCGCCCCTCGTGGCCGATCCCGATCGATTCTCGCTGTTCACCGAGGCCCGCGAGCGCCTGGGGCAGGCCCTCGTCCGGACCCTGTCCGGCGCGCTGCCCGAAGGGGCCGACGCGCTCGAGCAGGCGGCCGAGCGCGCGGCGTCGATCGCGGGCCGGCGCGAGCTGTTCGCGGCCTCGGCGGTGCTGCGGGTCGAGGCCGTGCCGCGCACGCAGCGCGCGCTCGCGCGGCTCTACGACCTCGCGTTCAGGCTCCTCGAGATCAACCAGTCGGCGAGCGTCGCCGAAGGAGAGCCGCCCCTGCTCGCGCTGCTCGGCGACGACGAGCTCGACCACCAGCTCCTCGTCGACGCGCTCGCGAAGGCGGTGCGCGAGCGGCTCGGCGAGGCGTACGTGCTCGCGCAGCGCCGCATCGACGCGCTGACCCGCACACCCTCCGACGACGGCCGCGCGCCGCTCGGCGCCGGCGTGGTCGCGGCCGCGGCCCTCGAGGCGTTCCGCCCGTACACGGCCGTGCCGTCGAGCCGCGGTGCACTCGTCGACGTGGCGCTGCAGCGCTTCGCGCCGCTGCTCGCCGATGCGATCGTCGAGGTCGACGCGTGGCTCGCGGCGCAGGGCGTGGCGCCGTGGGCACCGCAGCCTGCGCAGGCGCACGCCGAAGCGACCGGGACGCACGAGGCGATCGCCGCGGCCACGGCCGAGGCAGCGCCGATCCCGGGAGCACTTCCGAGAACCGAGGCCGTCGCGCCGACCGATGCGATGTCGATTCCCGAACGTGTCGCCGCGGCGCTGGAGTCGGCCGAGGCCCGCATCGCGACGCGCATCGACGTGCCGCCGCCCGCGGTGACCGCGCCTGCCCCGTCCGACGCGGACGTGCCCGCCACGCCGCCGCGTGCGCCCGACGACGACGCGCCGGACGCGCTGGGGAGCGAGCCCCCGCAGGCGCCCTCGACCGAGCCCCGCTCACCCGTCCCGCTTGCCGGTCCGTCGCCGTCGGCCGAGCCGGTGCCCGAGCCCGAGCCCGAGCCCGAGCCCGAACCCGAACCCGAACCCGAACCCGAACCCGAACCCGAGCACGCGCTCGCGACCTCCGACGCGGCGCCCGACGCGCCGATGGAGCGCGCCGCCGAAGCGCTCGTCCACGCGACCCGCGTCGCCGACGTCCTCGGCCGGCAGCCGTTCGCGGTCGGTCGCGCCGAGTCGGGCTATCGGCATGCCGGCCTGCTGCCGCGCCCCGAGGCGCTCGAACAGGACGGGGTCGCGTTCGCCCACCACGTCGGCGTCGCGCCGTACACGCGCCCGGCGCGCCAGCGCTTCTTCGAAGGGCTGCGCGGCCGGATGCTCGCCGCTCAGGCGCCGGCCGCCCAGCTCGCCGCGCTCGACCTGGTCGCTGCGCTCTTCGACTACGTCGTCGACGACGCGCGGATGCCCGCGGCCGCACAGCCGCTGCTCTGGCGCCTGCAGCAGCCGACGGTCACGCTCGCGGCGCTCGACGCCGGCTTCCTCGGCGACGACCGCCGCTCGGTGCGGCGCCTCGTCGAGAACCTGACCGCGATCTCGATCGCCTATGCCGACGACGTCACGAAGGGCAGCGAGCTCTATCGCCGCCTCGACACCGTGGTGCGCGCGGTCGAGGTCGTCGCGCACGCGTTCCAGGCGCGCTCGTCGGTGCTCGGCGAGCAGGTCCGCCGCGAGTACGAACGTGCCGCGCAGGGCGTCGCGCAACTGGTGTCGCGTGTCGCGAAGGAGCGCACCGCCCTCGAATCGACGCCCGGCCGGCGCAACCGCCGCGACTACAGCCGGCGGCCGTCGCGCGAGCGCGAGCTGGAGGTCACCCGGCGGCTCGAGTCCGAGCTGCGCGAACGGCTCGAGCGCTGCGAGGTGCCCGAGTCGGTCCGCGACTTCCTGCTCGGCGTGTGGCTGCGGCACCTGCGCACCGCGCTGCTGCGCGACGGCGAGGACAGCGCACAGTTCAAGCTCGCGATCCAGGTCGTCGACGACCTGCTCTGGAGCCTCGACTCGTCGGGCCCGCGGCAGAGCCGCCGCGAGCTCGCCGGGCGCATCCCGCCGCTGATCAGGCTGCTCACGCAGGGCGTCAACGACATCGGCGCGCGGCCCGAGGAGTTCCGCCCGTTCCTCGACGAGCTGTTCCTGATCCACCTGCGCAAGATGCAGAAGGTGCGACGCGACGGCGAGGTCGACCCGTCGACGACGCGCGCCGATGACGCGCCGCCCTCGCGGGGCGGCCCGCTGTCGCTCACCGGGCCGGCCGCGGTCGACGCGCGATCCGCGGACGCGCCCACGCTCGACGAACCGGTGTCCGGTCCGCCGGCCGAGCCGCCGGTGCCGTCCGACCCGTTGCCGCTGCGGCCCGAGGCAGGGCGGGCGACGTCGCTCGACCTCGATCCGCACGCGCCGCAGGCCGATTCGCGCGCGCCCGCCGTGACCGGCGACACCAGCCCGCCTCCGCCCGCGAGCCCGGCGACCGACCGCGCCGCCCCGGCCGACCTGCCGGAGAAGCCGCCCGCATCCGACCCGGTCGACCCCGCACCCGCGTCGCCGCCGGCCTCGGCTGCGACACCGCCCGAGCCGCACGCCACGTCCGGACTGCCGCGCCGCCCGATCCTGCCGCCCGGTCCGCAGGACGAGCGCTCCGGCGACCAGCGCCTGCTCAGCGTGCTCAGCAGCCTCGACCTCGGCGACTTCCCCGAGCATCCGCAGCGCCTGCGCCTCGATCCCGACGAGGCGCTCGAGCGACTGCGCCGCGGCGACTGGATCGAGCTGATCGGCCGCGACAGTCTGCCGCAGGAGGTCAAGGTCGCGTGGATCAACTCGCGTCGCACCGTGGTGCTGCTGGTGCGCCGCCCCGACCGCCGCGCGCTGTCGCTGCGTGCGGCCGAGCTGCACCAGCGCTTCGCAGACCGCAAGGCGGCACTGATCGTCGGCTGAGGGTGAGCGCGGCCGCGCGTCAGCGCGCGGCGAAGGTCACGATGTGGTCGGCCGCGAACCGGATGCCGATCGCCTCGCCGATCCGGTGGTCGTGGTGGCTCGGCACCAGCGCGAGCAGACGCTGGCCGCTCGGCAGCTCCAGCGTGTAGAGGAACTGTGCGCCGCGGAAGGCCTTGCGCAGCACGTGCGCCTGGATCGGGCTCGCGTCGTCGTGCACGACGTCGTCCGGTCGCAGCAGCACGACGAGCTCGCCGCCGGGACCGGCGTTCGCACGGGCGTTCGCGAGCTCGTCCGGATGCGAGATCGGCAGCGCGCCCAGCTCGACCTCGAGCGAGGCGCCGCCGGCCTCCTCGACCAGCCAGCCCCTGAGGAACACGCCCATGCCGACGAAATCGGCGACGCTGCGGCTGGCGGGGTGGTGGTACAGGCGGTAGGCCTCGTCCCACTGCGCGATGCGCCCGCGCTCCATCACGCCGACGGTGTCGGCGAGCGCGAAGGCCTCGTACTGGTCGTGCGTGACAAGCAGCGTCGTCGTGCCGGCGCGCTTGAGGATCTCGCGCAGCTCGAGTGCCAGCGTCTCGCGCAGGTCGGGGTCGAGGTTGGAGAAGGGTTCGTCGAGCAGCAGCAGCGCGGGCGCCGGCGCGAGCGCGCGGGCGAGCGCGACGCGCTGCTGCTGGCCGCCCGAGAGTTCGTGCGGGAAGCGCTCGCCGGCGCCCTCCAGGCCGACCAGCGCGAGCATCTCGGCGACGCGCGCCCGGCGTTCGGCGGCGCCGAGCCGCCGCAGGCCGAAGGCCAGGTTGCCGGCGACGTCGAGGTGCGGGAACAGCGCGTAGTCCTGGAACACCACGCCGACGCCGCGCCGCTCGGGCGGCAGCACCGACGCGGCCGACGAGACCTCCCGTCCCGCGATCCGCACTCGCCCGGCGTCGGGCGTCACGAAGCCGGCGACCGCGCGCAGCGCGGTGGTCTTGCCGCAGCCCGAGCTGCCGAGCAGGCAGCCGATCTCGCCGCCGCGCAGCGCGAACGACAGGCTGTCGAGCACCCGCGCGCGGCCGCCCTCGGCGTCGAAGGAGACCGACAGCCCGTCGACCTCGAGCGAGGGCGGGGTGCCCGGCGTCGGGGCCGCCGCCCCGGCCGGCGAGGGCGAGCCGGTCCGCTCGGCGGCCGGGCCGTCGACGGGACGCTGCAGCACGACACCCGGCAGTCGGTCCATCAGATGCGATTGCCTATAATTCTCATCCCCATGGACGATTGTAGCCCGAGCCGTCGCCGCGCCGCGACGCCGCACGTCGCGCGATGAACCGCTCGCCCCTCGGCTGGCTCGCGGTCGGCGTCGCCGCGTCGGTCGTCGCGCCGATGCTCGCGCTCGCCTGGGTCGCGGTGCAGCCCGCGGGTGCCGACGCGCTCGCCCACCTCGTCTCGACGGTGCTGCCGCGCTACGCGCTCACCTCGGTGCTGCTGGTCGTCCAGGTGGCGATCGGCGTGCTGCTGCTCGGCGTGGGCGCCGGCTGGCTCGTCGCGGCCTACGAGTTCCCGGGCCGGCGCGTGCTCGAGGTCGGCATGATCCTGCCGCTCGCGATGCCGGCCTTCGTGCTCGCCTACGCGTACACCGACTTCCTCGACACCAGCGGCCCGCTGCAGGGCTGGCTGCGTGCGGTCACCGGTTGGTCGATCGGCGAGTACTGGTTCCCGCCGGTGCGCTCGCTGACCGGTGCCGCGCTCTTCCTGTCGCTCGCCCTCTACCCGTACGTCTACATGCTCGCGCGCAACGCGTTCGCCGAGCGCGGCGAATCGCTCGGCGAGGCCGCGCGCTCGCTCGGGCTGCCCGCGCCGCTGGTCTGGTGGCGGGTGACCTGGCCGGTCGCGCGCCCCGCGGTCGTCGCCGGCCTCACGCTGGTGACGATGGAGACGCTCGCCGACTTCGGTACGGTCAACTTCTTCGCGGTGGACACCTTCTCGGCGGGCATCTATCGCGCCTGGCAGGGGCTGGGCGACCGCAGCGCCGCCGCGCGGCTCGCGCTGGTGCTGCTCGTCGCGGTGCTGCTGCTGGTGTGGATCGAGCGGCGCCAGCGCGGACGCATGGCCTTCCACGGTCGCTCGACGCGACCCGCTCGCCCGCGCCGGCTGCACGGTGCCGCGGCCTGGGCGGCGACGCTCGCCTGCGCGACGCCGGTCGTGTTCGGCTTCGTGCTGCCGACGATCCTGCTGGTGTCCGCCTGGTGGGGGCAGGGCGGCGCGTTCGACGCGCGCATGCTGCGCTGGGCCGCGAACACCGCGCTGCTGTCGGCGCTTGCGGTCCTCGTCGTCGTGCCGCTCGCGCTCGGCCTCGCCTACGCGGTGCGGCAGGTCTCCGCGCGCTGGGTCGGCGCGCTCGCGACCGTCGCCGGCGCCGGCTACGCGGTGCCAGGCATCGTGCTGGGCGTGGGCCTGCTCGCGGTGGTCGGCGCGATCGACCGGCTCGCCGCGCTGTGGCCCGGCGCGGGGCTCCTGCTCGGCGGCACCGCGGTCGCGGTCGTCTACGCGTATTGCGTGCGCTTCTTCGCGGTCGCGCAGCACGGCCTGGAGGCCTCGCTCAAGCGCATCAGTCCGTCGATGGACGCGAGCGCGCGCACCCTCGGCGCCGGCCCCTTCGAGATGCTGCGCCGGGTGCACTGGCCGCTGCTGCGCCCGAGCATCGCGACCGCCGCGCTGCTGGTCTTCGTCGACTGCCTGAAGGAGCTGCCCGCGACCCTCGTGCTGCGGCCCTTCAATTTCGACACCCTCGCGGTCGTGGCGTACCACTTCGCCGCCGACGAGCGCCTCGCCGAGGCCGCGCTGCCCTCGCTCGCGATCGTCGCGGTCGGGCTGCTGCCGGTGACCATCCTGGCGCGCAGCTTCCGCCGCGGCTGACCCGCGTTCAGCCCAGCGCGCGCACCGCGAACGGCCACAGCACGATGCCCCAGGTCGTGCCGACCAGCACCAGGGCGATGAACACCGCGGCGCTGCCGATGTCCTTCGCGCGCTTCGACAGCGGATGGGGCTCGACGCCCACGCGGTCGGCCACCGCCTCGATCGCGGAGTTCAGCAGCTCGACGATCAGCAGCAGCGCGAGGACGCCCACGAGCGCCAGCGACTCGAGCCGCGGCACCGGCAGCCACAGCGCGATCGGCACCAGCACCGCGCACAGCGCGAGCTCCTGGCGGAATGCAGCCTCGCCCGCCCAGGCCGCGCGCAGGCCGTGCATCGAGTAGCGGGTCGCGGCGAGGATCCGCGCGACGCCGCCGCGGCTCTTGAAGGGGGACTCGGTGGCCACGTGGGCGGGCGATTCGCAGGGCGCGCGCCGACGCGCGCGATGCGGCGCAGGATAGCCGAGCGCGCGCCGCCTGTCGCCGGGCGGTTGGACAGGCTCGAAGCGGTGCTGGTATAATCTTGGGTTCGCAGGCGCGTAGCTCAGCTGGTTAGAGCACCACCTTGACATGGTGGGGGTCGTTGGTTCGAGTCCAATCGCGCCTACCAACACATACCGGGACACTCATGCAGCGCATCGCGTCGGTCGTTCGAACTACCCGTTCCCGATAGGCCCGGGCCGAGTTCGCACGCGCGTCAGCGTCCCCCGAAAAGTGCGGCTCGTCCGCACTTTTTTTTTGCCCCGCGCAGTCCAGACGCCCCACACAGACAGGAAGCGATCGTGACGAGAATCACGCTCCCCGACGGATCGGTCCGCGAGTTCGCGGCGCCCCCCACGGTGCACGAGGTGGCCGCCTCGATCGGCCCCGGCCTCGCGAAGGCGGCGCTCGCCGGCCGCGTCGACGGCACGCTCGTCGACACCTCGCACCGGATCGAGCGCGACGCGCAGCTCGCGATCGTCACCGACAAGGATCCCGACGGCCTCGACGTGATCCGTCACTCGACGGCGCACCTGCTCGCCTATGCGGTCAAGGAGCTGTTCCCCGACGCGCAGGTCACGATCGGCCCGGTGATCGACAACGGCTTCTACTACGACTTCTCGTACAAGCGCCCGTTCACGCCCGAGGACCTCGCCGCGATCGAGAAGAAGATGGCCGAGCTCGCGAAGAAGGACGAACCCGTCACGCGCGAGGTCTGGCAGCGCGACGACGCGGTGAAGTTCTTCGAGTCGATCGGCGAGCGGTACAAGGCGGAGATCATCGCGGGCATCCCGGCCGACCAGCCGATCGGCCTGTACCGCGAGGGCGCGTTCGTCGACCTGTGCCGCGGCCCGCACGTGCCGTCGACCGGCAAGCTCAAGGTCTTCAAGCTGATGAAGCTCGCCGGCGCCTACTGGCGCGGCGACTCGCGCAACGAGATGCTCCAGCGCATCTACGGCACGGCCTGGGCGAGGAAGGAGGACCAGGACGCGTACCTTCACATGCTGGAGGAGGCCGAGAAGCGCGACCACCGCAAGCTCGGCAAGCAGCTCGATCTCTTCCACCTTCAGGACGACGCGCCCGGCATGGTGTTCTGGCACCCCAAGGGCTGGGCGCTGTGGCAGCAGGTCGAGCAGTACATGCGTCGCGTCTACGAGGCGCACGACTACCAGGAGGTCCGCTGCCCGATGATCCTCGACCGCTCGCTGTGGGAGCAGTCCGGTCACTGGGAGAACTACAAGGACCACATGTTCACCACGTCGTCCGAGAACCGGACGTACGCGGTCAAGCCGATGAACTGCCCCGGGCACGTGCAGGTCTTCAAGTCCGACCTGCGCAGCTACCGCGACCTGCCGCTGCGCTACGGCGAGTTCGGCTCGTGCCACCGCAACGAGCCCTCGGGCGCGCTGCACGGGATCATGCGCGTGCGCGGCTTCGTGCAGGACGACGGCCACATCTTCTGCACCGAGGACCAGATCCTGGAGGAGTGCGTGAAGTACACCGAGCAGCTGCACGCGGTGTACCGCGACTTCGGCTTCACCGACATCCTCTACAAGGTCGCCACGCGCCCCGAGAAGCGCGTCGGCTCCGACGAGCTCTGGGACAAGGCGGAGCACGCGGTGATGGAGGCGCTGCGCCGCTCGGGCGTCGCGTTCGAGATCGCCCCGGGCGACGGCGCCTTCTACGGCCCGAAGATCGAGTACACGCTGAAGGACGCGCTCGGGCGCCACTGGCAGTGCGGCACGATGCAGGTCGACTTCAACACCGCGCACCGGCTGGGCGCCGAGTACGTCGCCGAGGACAACTCGCGCCGCCACCCGGTGATGCTGCACCGGGCGGTGGTCGGCTCGCTCGAACGCTTCATCGGCATCCTGATCGAGAACCACGCGGGCGCGTTCCCGGCGTGGCTCGCGCCGGTGCAGGCGGTGGTCGCGAGCATCACGGAAGCACACGCCGACTACGCCCGTGACGTTGCACAAGCGCTGAAAAAACAAGGATTTAGGGTCCAGTCCGATTTGCGGAACGAAAAGATCGCGTATAAGATCCGCGAGCACAGCCTGCAGAAGGTTCCGTATCTCCTCGTCGTCGGGGAGAACGAGCGGCAGGCTGGGCAGGTCGCCGTACGCGCGCGCGGAGGCGTCGATCTGGGCCCGATGCCCGTCGACGCGTTCAGCCGGCGCCTCGCCGAAGACGCCGTCCAACGGAAGTGAAGTGCAGCTTCCGGGCGGGTCGGGTGCGGGTCGCCGGCTTTCTGCCTTGCCGGGCCTTCCCGGCGTGTCGGCGTGAGATTCCACTGACGGAGATGACAGCATAGCTACTGCGAACGAACGGGACCGCGGACACCGCATCAACGGCGAGATCAACGTCCCTGAACTGCGCCTGATGGGCATCGACAACCAGCCGCTGGGCATCGTCCCGACGCGGGAGGCGATGCGGATGGCCGAAGAGGCCGACGTGGACCTGGTGGAGATCGCGCCGACCGCACAGCCGCCCGTGGCGCGGCTGATGGACTACGGCAAGTTCAAGTACCAGGAACAGAAGCGCGCCGCCGAGGCCCGGGCCAAGCAGAAGATCATCCAGGTCAAGGAAGTCAAGTTCCGGCCCGGCACCGACGACAACGACTACAACGTCAAGCTCCGGAACCTGCACCGGTTCCTGGACGAAGGCGACAAGGCGAAGATCACGCTGCGCTTCCGGGGTCGCGAGATGGCCCACCAGGAGTTCGGGGTGCGCCTGCTCGAGCGGATCCGCACCGACCTCGAAGGGGTCGGGCAGGTCGAGTCGATGCCCAAGCTCGAGGGCCGGCAGATGATCATGATCATCGCGCCGAAGAAGAAGAAGTAAGCCGCTGATTCTTCTGCTATAGTTGCAGGTTCCCCGGGTCGCTCCAGTGGCGGTCCCGGGAGAAGAAGCCCCTCGGGTCAGCCAAGCGTCGACCGCTCCCTGCGAGCAGGCCGGCCACCTGGCAGGGGTGTCACATCGGAGCAGTCATGCCCAAGATGAAGACCAAGAAGAGCGCCGCGAAGCGCTTCCGGGTCCGCGCGAGCGGCTCGATCAAGCGCGGCCAGGCGTTCAAGCGCCACATCCTCACCAAGAAGACGACCAAGAACAAGCGTCAGCTTCGCGGTGCCACCCAGGTCCATGAGTCCGACGTCGTGAGCGTCCGGACCATGATGCCGTACGCGTAAGGGGAGACCGACATGCCCCGCGTGAAACGTGGCGTCACCGCCCGCGCTCGTCACAAGAAGATCATCGCGCTGGCCAAGGGCTATCGCGGCCGCCGCAACAACGTCTACCGGATCGCCAAGCAGGCGGTCATGCGTGCCGGCCAGTACGCGTATCGCGACCGGCGCAACCGCAAGCGCGTGTTCCGCTCGCTGTGGATCGCCCGGATCAACGCCGCGGCGCGCGAGCACGGCATCACCTACAGCCGCTTCATCGCCGGCCTGAACAAGACGGCGATCGGCCTGGACCGCAAGGTGCTGGCCGAGCTGGCGGTCAACGACAAGCCGGCGTTCGCGGCGATCGTCGCCCGGGTGAAGGCCCAGATCGGCGCCTGATCGCAGCGAACCGGACGGGCCGCCTGCAGCGATGGCGCACGGCGCGGCCCGGACGGACGCGATGAAGGACGGCGGTGCCGCATGCGGCGCCGTCCACGACGGGGCCGGCGACGGCCCCGTCTTCATTTCCACGGGCCGCGCGCGCGGCCGCGATTCCAGCACCGGACGGATCGGATGAACGACGCGAAGAAGGACGACGGCGCGGCCCCGGCCGAGCAGGGGCTCGTCGACGAGGCGCGCGCGCTGCTCGCGGGCGCCGCCGACGCGGCCGCGCTCGCCAACGCGAAGGCCCGCTTCCTCGGCAAGGACGGCCTGCTGACCGCGCGGATGAAGGCGCTGGGCACGCTGTCGCCGGCCGAGCGCGGCCCGGTCGGCAAGCGGTTGAACGAGGCCAAGCAGGCGATCGAGGCGCTGGTCGCCGAGCGCCAGCGCGCGCTCGACCAGGCCGCGCTCGATGCGCGCCTGTCGCAGGAATCGATCGACGTGACGCTGCCCGGACGCGGCGCCGGCCGCGGCGGCCTGCACCCGGTGACGCTGACGATCGAGCGCGTGGAGGCGATCTTCCGCTCGATCGGCTTCGACGTCGCCGACGGGCCGGAGATCGAGGAGGACTTCTTCAACTTCACCGCGCTGAACACGCCGGAGAATCACCCGGCGCGCTCGATGCACGACACCTTCTACGTCGAGGGCAACGACGCCAACGGCCGGCCGCTGCTGCTGCGCACGCACACCAGCCCGATGCAGATCCGCTACGCGCGGATGCACCCGCCGCCGATCAAGGTCATCGCCCCGGGCAAGACCTACCGCGTCGACTCGGATGCCACGCACTCGCCGATGTTCCACCAGGTCGAGGGCATGTGGATCGACGAGGCGATCTCGTTCGCCGACCTGAAGAACGTCTACACCGAGTTCCTGCGCCGCTTCTTCGAGCGCGACGACCTCGACGTGCGCTTCCGCCCGTCGTACTTCCCGTTCACCGAGCCGTCGGCCGAGATCGACATGCGCTTCGCCGACGGGCCGCTCGCCGGCCGCTGGCTCGAGGTGTCGGGCTCGGGGCAGGTGCATCCGAACGTGGTCCGCAACATCGGGCTCGACCCGGAGCGCTACGTCGGCTTCGCGTTCGGCTCGGGCATCGAGCGGCTCGCGATGCTGCGCTACGGCGTCGGCGACCTGCGGATGTTCTACGAGAACGACCTGCGCTTCCTCGAGCAGTTCAACGGCTGAGCGACGACATGAGATTCTCCGAACGCTGGTTGCGGGCCTACGCGGACCCGTCGATGTCGAGCGAGGCGCTCGCGCACGCGCTGACGATGGCCGGGCTCGAGGTCGAGGAGCGCGCGCCGGCGGCGCCGCCCTTCACGCACGTCGTCGTGGGCAAGGTGCTCGAGGTGTCGCGGCACCCGAACGCCGACAAGCTGAACGTCTGCAGCGTCGACGTCGGCAGCGGCACGCCGCAGCAGGTCGTCTGCGGTGCGCCGAACGTGGTCGCCGGCATGAAGGCGCCGTGCGCGCTGCCCGGGGCCGAACTGCCCGGCGGCATGAAGATCGGCGTCGCGAAGATGCGCGGCGTCGAGAGCCGCGGCATGCTGTGCTCGGCCCGCGAGCTCGGCCTGTCCGAGGACCACGGCGGACTGCTGGTGCTCGACGACGCGCTGCCGGTCGGCGCCTCGCTGCGCGACGCGCTGACGCTCGACGACCACGTCTGGCTGCTCAAGCTCACGCCCAACCTCGCGCACTGCATGTCGGTCACAGGCGTCGCGCGCGAGGTCGCCGCGATCACCGGTGCGCCGCTGTCGCTGCCGCGGATCGAGCCGGTCGCGCCCTCGCTCGACGAGCGGCTGCCGGTCCGCATCGAGGCGCCCGAGCTCTGCGGGCGCTTCAGCGGCCGCGTGACCCGCGGCGTGAACGCACGTGCGGCGACGCCCGCGTGGATGCGCGAGCGGCTCGAGCGCTCGGGCCAGCGCTCGATCTCGGCGCTGGTCGACATCTCGAACTACGTGATGCTCGAGCTCGGTCGTCCGACGCACGTGTTCGACCTCGCGAAGATCCACGGCGGGCTGACCGTCCGCTGGGGCCGCGCGGGCGAGCGGCTGGAGCTGCTCAACGGCCAGACCGTCGAGCTCGGCCCCGACGAGCACGGCCTGCCGGTCGGCGTGATCGCCGACGAGCAGGCGGTCGAGAGCCTCGCCGGCATCATGGGCGGCGAGGCGACCGCGGTCACGCTCGACACCACCGACATCTACGTCGAGGCCGCGTTCTGGTGGCCGACCTCGATCGCCGGCCGCGCGCGACGCTACAACTTCTCGACCGACGCCGCGCAGCGCTTCGAGCGCGGCGTCGACGGCGCGACCACCGTCGAGCACATCGACTACCTGACGCGGCTGATCGTCGAGGTCTGCGGCGGCCGCGCCGGACCGGTCGACGACACCGTCACCGGGCTGCCCGAGCGCAAGGCCGTGTCGCTGCGCGTCGCGCGGGCGCGGATGCTCATCGGGGCCGACATCGGTCTCGCCGACTGCACCGCCGCCTTCGACCGGCTCGGCCTGGCCTACGAGGTGAAGCGGGGGACCGCGGCCGACGGCAGCGACGCGGTCGTCGTCGTCACCCCGCCGTCGCGCCGCTTCGACCTGGAGATCGAGGAGGACCTGATCGAGGAGGTCGTCCGGATCTGGGGCGTCGAGCGTCTGCCGGTGCGCCCGCCCAAGGCGACCGCGACGATGCGCCCGGTGACCGAGTCGCGGCGCCCGGTGGTCGCGCTCAAGCGTGCGTGGGCCGATCGCGACTGGCAGGAAGTGATCAACTACGCATTCGTCTCCGACCGCGTCGAGGCGCTGCTCGAGGCCGGCCCCGCGCCGATCGCGCTGCGCAACCCGATCGCCGAGACGATGAACGTGATGCGCACCACGCTGTGGGGCGGGCTGCTCGGCAACCTGCGGCACAACGTGAACCGCAAGGCCGCGCGGGTGCGGCTGTTCGAGGTCGGACGCGTGTTCCTGCGCGATGCGGCGGCCGTCGCCGGTCCGCTCGCGGTGCCCGGCATCGCGCAGCCCTGGCGCGTCGGCGGTCTCGCGTGGGGCCCGGCGCTCGACGAGCAGTGGGGCGCGAAGACGCGGCCGGTCGACTTCTTCGACGTCAAGGCCGACCTCGAGGCGATCGCCGGGCCGGGCGCGCTGCGCTGCGAGGCGGCCGCGCATCCGGCGCTGCACCCCGGGCAATGCGCACGGCTCGCCGACGCCGCCGGCCGCGCGGTCGGCTGGCTCGGCGCGCTGCATCCGCGGCTCGTGCAGCCGCTCGAGCTGACCGGCGCGCCGATCCTGTTCGAGCTCGATCTCGAGGTCGTGCTCGCCCGGACGGTGTCCGAGTACCGCGAGTTCCCCCGGTTCCCGCCCGCCATCCGCGACCTCGCGTTCGTGCTATCCGAGGACGTGCCGGCCGCCGCGGTGCTCGCCGACATCGATGCGCTGCGCGCGTCGGAGCCGGCCCTGACGCCGTTGCGGAACGTGAGGCTGTTCGACGAATACCGTGGTAAGGGGTTGGAAAATAAGGAGAAAAGTCTTGCCATCCGTTTTTGGATGCAAGATACTCAGCGCACCCTCGAGGACGCCGAGGTCGATTCGGCGATGAGGGCGATCGTGACCAGGCTGAGCCAGACACGCGGGGCACGGCTGAGGTCCACCTGAACCACGACGCATGACTCAATCGTCCCCGTCCGATCTCGGGCCCGACCTCGCGCTGGAGGCGCGCGGGCGCGATCTCGCCGCGGCGCTCGGTGCCGGCGGCCGGGCCGACGAGGGCTTCACGCTGACCAAGGCCGAGCTCGCCGAGATGCTGTTCGAGCGCGTCGGCCTGAACAAGCGCGAAGCCAAGGACATGGTCGAGACCTTCTTCGACGAGATCCGCGACGCGCTGGAGCGCGGCGAGAGCGTCAAGCTGTCCGGCTTCGGCAACTTCCAGTTGCGCGACAAGCCGCAGCGCCCGGGGCGCAATCCCAAGACCGGCGAGGAGATCCCGATCTCCGCGCGCCGCGTCGTCACGTTCCACGCGAGCCAGAAGCTGAAGGCGCTGATCGAGCGCCTGCCCCCGGAATGACCGACCGGACCGCGTTCCCCGCTGACGCCGACGATGAGGCCGCGCCCCGCCGATGAGCGCCGCCGCGCCGAGCAAGGCCGACCCCCGGACCCCGCTGCCGCCGATCCCGGCCAAGCGCTACTTCACCATCGGCGAGGTGAGCGAGCTGTGCGGCGTCAAGCCCCACGTGCTGCGCTACTGGGAGCAGGAGTTCACCCAGCTGCGGCCGATGAAGCGGCGCGGCAACCGCCGCTACTACCAGCACCACGAGGTGCTGCTGGTGCGCCGGATCCGCGATCTGCTCTACGAGCAGGGCTTCACGATCAGCGGCGCGCGCAACCGCCTCGGCGAGGCCGCGCAGAACGGCCGCCGCAAGGACGCCGCGGGGGCGGTGCAGGCCGTGCCGCTCGAGGCGCCCGAGGCACTGCCGCTCGAGGAGCCGCCCATGAACGCGGTGCAGGCGCTGCGCGCGGACCTGCTCGCAGTGCTCGCGCTGCTGCATCCCGAGCCGCCTTCGCGCGGCTGAGGCGCTCGGGGCGAGCGCCGGCCTGCACGAGGCGGTCGGGCCCACCTCCAGCCTGTTATACTCCGGCCTCTTCGGGGCGTAGCGCAGCCTGGTAGCGCACCTGCATGGGGTGCAGGGGGTCGCGAGTTCAAATCCCGCCGTCCCGACCATTGAAAAACAAGGGCTTAGGTCTTCGCGGACCTAGGCCCTTGTCCTTTCTGTCGGACGGATACCCGAATGGCTACCCGAAACCTCGGCGCGTGCGGGGGGCGGAAGCGGGTCTCTGTCGCGCGTTCGCGACGGGCTCTGCGCCCCTCGCATCAACCGTCCGCGCCGGGTTCTCGCTGCCAAAAGGCGCAAGCGTGCCGCGGGTTCGCCTGTACCTGACGAAGCCCCTTCCGCCGGCAGACAGCGTGAGCGCCGCGGGCCACGAGCTCGCCGTGGAAGTGCGCGCAAGTCCGGCAGCCGCCCGGGGCAAGGCCCGGAGCCGGGACTGGCCGGAAGCTGGCGAACAGGAGTGCGGGCTCGGGCATCGACGCATCGTCGGCGCCGGCAGGCTCACGGGCCGACCCAGCCCAGCCAGGACGTGCGTCTACCCGTCCTCCAGGGGGCCCGGCATCATCGCTTCATGTTGGATGCAGACCTTCGCGCCGCGTGGGCAATGGCGAGGCGCCGCCCGTGGCGCACCCGATGGCGCGTTCGCGCGGCGGTCGTCCTATACGCGTTCGGGGCGCGGCGCCTTGCGTTACGGCTCGCGGGGCCACGCTGGTAGGCGTTCAGCCGGGCACCGTAGACCGACCGTAGATTCGGTGCAAAGGGCGTCGCGCACCTGTTCTCGGCCTGTTGCTTCAGTCGCTTGCCGCGTTCTGTCGGTGCAGGGGGGCGCGAGTTCGAATCCCGCCGTCCCGACCATCGAAGCGCAAGGGCCCGGGTCTTCATCGACCTGTGCCTCCGTCTTTCCGGGATCCCAGGGCCCGGCGAGCAGTGCCGAGCGGAACGGACGCCGTCCGACCCGCTGCTATGCTGGCCCGCACAGGCGCCGTGACGCGCGCGGGGAGAGGCATGCATCGGGCGGCGGTGGTCACCGCGATCGGCACCGGCCAGCTGCTGGCGTGGGGGTGCTCGTTCTACCTGCCCGCGGTGCTCGCCGAGCCGCTGGCGCGCGACGTCGGCGTCGACGTGCCGACGGTGTTCCTTGCGTTCTCGCTCGCGATGGGCGGCTCGGCGCTGGTCGGGCCGGCCTCGGGGCGGGCGATCGACCGCTGGGGCGGCCGGCCGGTGCTGATCGCGAGCAACCTGATGTTCGCCGCCGGGCTCGCGGCGCTCGCGCTCGCGGGAGGCCCGGTGTCGATGTTCGTCGCCTGGGCGGCGATCGGCGTCGCGATGGGCGTCGGGCTCTACGAGGCGGCGTTCGCGACGGTCGTGCGGCTCTACGGCACGGCGGCGAAGGACGCGATCACCGGCATCACGCTGTTCGGCGGCTTCGCGAGCACGGTCGGCTGGCCGCTGTCCGCGTGGATGGAGGCGCGGTGGGGCTGGCGTGGCGCGTGCGCCGGCTGGGCGCTGCTGCATCTCGCGGTCGCGCTGCCGCTCAATGCCGCTGTGCCACGGGCGCGGCCCGAGGGCGTGGTGCCGGATCCGCATCCAGCCGCGCCTGCGAGCGAACGCGAGCCGGCGGGTGTCGCCGATCGCGCGGGCCCCACCGTGGCCGCCGGCCGCGCGACCTTCGCGTTGCTCGCCTTCGTGTTCGCGTCGACGTGGTTCGTCACCACCGCGTTCGCCGCGCACGGCCCGCGGATGCTGCAGATGGCGGGGACCACCGCGGCGGTGGCGGTGGCGGTCGGTGCGCTGGTGGGACCCGCGCAGGTGCTCGGCCGGCTCACGCAGTTCTGGCCGCTGCGGCGGGCCGATCCGTTGAAGGTCGCGCAGGCCGCGACGCTCGGCCATCCGGCGGCGGTGCTGGTGCTGCTGCTCGGCGGGCCGGCGTTCGCACCGCTGTTCGCGCTGCTGCACGGCGCCGGCGGCGGGCTGATGACGATCTCGCGCGGGGCGCTGCCGCTCGCGCTGTTCGGCGCGGTCGGCTACGGTGCGCGCCAGGGCTGGCTGATGGCGCCGACGCGGATCGCGCAGGCAGTCGCGCCATACGTGTTCGGGCTGATGCTCGAGCGCTGGGGGGCGGGCGCGCTCTGGGGGACGACCGCGCTGTCGGTGCTCGCGTGGCTGGCGCTGCGGGCGGTGCCGTCGGCGTCGGCACGGACGTCCACCTCGTCCACTTCGTCCGCCCCGAGGCCCTGACCGATCGGGCAGGGCGAACGGCGGCGTGTCGTGGCCGAGCCTGCGCTCAGCCCAGCGCCCTGCGGATCGCGTCCGTCATCGCGCTGCACGACGCCGTGCCGCCGAGGTCGCGCGGCACCACCTCGCCCGCGCCGAGCACCGCCTCGACCGCGCGCTCGACGCGCGCCGCGTCCTCGACCAGCGTCGCGTCGCCGTGCCGCTCGCCGAGCCAGCGCAGCATCAGCGCGCCCGACAGCACCGTCGCGACCGGGCTCGCGAGGTCCTGCCCGGCGATGTCGGGCGCCGAGCCGTGCGCGCCCTGGAAGAGGCCGTGGTGCTCGCCCAGCTCGGCCGAGGCGGCGATGCCCAGCCCGCCGACGGTGCCCGCGCCGAGGTCCGAGATGATGTCGCCGAACATGTTCTCGGCGACGATCACGTCGTAGAAGTCCGGCTTCTTCAGCATGTGGACGGTGATGGCGTCGGCGTACGCGTAGTCGATCTCGACGTCCGCATAGTCGCGCGCCACCTCCTGGCAGACCGCGCGGAAGAATGCGTAGCTGCGCAGGATGTTCGCCTTGTCGCAGACGGTCACGCGGCGGCGGCCGTCGCGCGGCGCACCGGAGCGCCTGCGCGCGAGCTCGAACGCGAAGCGCGCGACGCGCTCGACGCCGCGGCGGGTCATCACCAGCGTGTCGGTCGCGACCTCGCCGCGAAGGTTCGTGCCGGCGCCGCGGCTCGCGTACAGGCCCTCGGTGTTCTCGCGCACGATCACGTAGTCGATCCGCCCCGGCGCCCATCCGGCGAGCGGGGACGTCGCGCCGCGGTACAACCGGATCGGCCGCACGTTCGCGTACAGGTCGAGGCGGAAGCGCAGCCGCAGGTGCAGGTCGTTGCCGACCTCGGTGCCGTCGGGATAGGTGACCTCGGGCAGCCCCGCGGCGCCGTGCAGGATCGCGTCCGCGCTGCGGCACGCCTCGAAGGTCGCCTCGGGGAGCACCTCGCCGGTCCGCGCGTAGTGGCCGGCGCCGCCGTCGAGGTTCACGAAGCGCAGCCGCGCGCCGCAGGCTTCGGTCAGTACCGCGACCGTCGCGCGGCACACCTCGGGGCCGATGCCGTCGCCGTCGATGGTCGCGATCTCGTAGGTCTTCATTCCGGGGTCCTGCGGGGGGCGCGCCGCGGCGAGGCGCGACGGGCGGAGACGGGCGGACGCACGCCATAGCGCGCGTCCGAGCGGGTCAGGTGCGCACGCATCGCGACCTCGGCCGCGTCCGAGTCGCCGGCCTCGATCGCCGCGACCAGCCGGCCGTGCTCCTCGAGCGTCAGCGCCTCGGCGCCGGGCGCGCGCACGAGCGAGCGGTACGCGGTCCGGGCCCAGTCGAACAGCGCCTCGACCAGTGCGGGGAAGATCGGGTTGCCGGAGATCCGCGCGAGCTCGCGGTGGAACGCCATGTCGGTGGCGACGAACGCGTCCTGCCGGTCGCGGACCGCGCGCTGTGCGTCGAGCCGCGCGCGAAGCGCCCGCACGTCCTCGGGCGTGGCGCGTTCGGCGGCGCGCCGCGCGGTGCCGACTTCCAGCAGCACCCGGGCGTCGCGCACGTGGGGCAGCGTCTCGGGTTGCACGCGCAACAGGTGACGCGCTCCCTGCGCGACCTGCGCGACCAGCGCCTCGGCGCTCGGTACCGCCACGCGCGCGCGCTCGCCGTGCGAGATCTCGACGATGCCGGCGTGCTCGAGCGCCTGCAGCGCCTCGCGCACCGACGGCCGGCCCACGCCGTACAGGTCCATCAGCTCGCGCTCGGAGGGCAGGGGCTCGCCGGGCGCGAGCTCGCCGTCGCGGATCCGCGCCATCAGCCGCTCGGCGATCTCGTCGCAGAGCTTGCGGCGGCGGATCGGCGTGGGGGCGCCGCGGGTCGGCGTCGCGCGGGGCACGGAGGCCTCAGGTGATCCGGCGGATGCTCTCGGCGATCTCCTCGCGCTCGAACACCGCGCGCCAGTCGTCGCGCATCAGCCGCGGCTTGCCGAACTCGATCGCCTTGTTGCACGCGTCCGAGAACGCGCCCGGGATCTCGCCGAAGGTCACCGCAGCGAGGATCGTCATGTGGCCGAGCAGGAAGTCGCGGGCGCAGTCGCGCGGCACGCCGCGTGCGACGACCTCGTCCATCGCGTCGCGCATCACCGCGAGCAGCGTCGCGCAGACCGTCTCCGACAGGCCCGGCTCGAGCAGCGCCATCTGCTCGACCGTCACGCGGTACGAGCGCAGGATCGGCGCGTAGATCGTCCGCGCGATCTCCTCGCCGAGGTCGAAATCGGCCGGCGAGCCCTGCATCAGCGCGCTGACGATCGACTGCGGCGCGTGCCCGCCGCCGAAGAAGTCCGGCTTGCCGTCGCGCCGCAGCTCGGCGCTGAAGATCGGGGGATGGCACGGGTGCGCGACGAAGTAGACCAGGTCGTCGCGCTTCGGCAGGTGGCCGGCGAAGGGCGCGGCCGCGTCGAGCGTCATCACCATCGTGCCCGGGCGCAGCTGCGGCGCGATCTCTGCGGCGACCTTGCCGATCACCGTGTCGGGCACCGCGAGGATCACCACCGCCGCGCCGTCGAGCGCGGCGTCGCGCCCGACGCACTCGATGCCGAGCTCGTCGCGCAGCCGCGCGCGGCCCGCCTCGCCCGGCTCGACGTGCCGCACCGCGAAGCGCGAGCCGCGCAGGTTGCCCGCGAGCCGCACGCCCATCTTCCCGCCCGCGCCGAGCAGCGCGATCGTCGTCGTCATCGTGGTCCTCTCATGGATCGGCCGCGCCGGGGCGGCCTCGAACTGGTCTGATGACATGATAACCGGGATGCGGGTCGCGGCCGGAACGCGGAGCCGGTCGGCGTCGGCGCATCGCGCTAGCATCGGAGCCGACGGGCCGCCCCGCGCCCGCACCGACCCCGGAGCCCCGCCGCATGGACCCCTCCCGCCAGCTCGAGCTGACCGCCACCGAGACCGTCGCCGCGATCCGCTCCGGCGCGCTCACCGCGACCGCGCTCGTGACGACGCTGCTCGCGCGTGCCCGCGCCCAGGGCGAGCTGAACGCGATGATCCTGCTCACCGAGGCGGACGCGCTCGCCGCGGCCGCGCGCGTCGACGCCGCGGTGAAGGCCGGCGGCGCGCTGCCTCCGCTCGCGGGCCTGCCGATCGTCGTCAAGGACAACATCAACCTGGACGGCACGCCCACCACCGGCGGCACGCCCGCGCTGCGCGACGCGCGGCCGAGGAACACCGCGCCCTCGCTGCAGCGCCTGCTCGACGCCGGCGCGATCGTGCTCGGCAAGACCAACCTGCACGAACTCGCGTTCGGCATCACCAGCACCAACCTCGCGCCGTTCGCGGGGCCCGTCCGCAACCCGTACGACCGCACGCGGATTCCCGGCGGCTCGTCCGGCGGCACCGCCGCCGCGATCGCCGCCCGGATCGCGAGCTGCGGGCTCGGCACCGATACCGGCGGCTCGACCCGCGTGCCGGCTGCGCTGACCGGCACCGTCGGCCTGCGGCCCTCGGTCGGCAACGGCGGCGCCGAGCGGCGCTACCACGACCCCGGCGCGGTGGTGCCGATCAGCCGCACGCGCGACACCGTCGGCCCGATGGGCCGCACGGTCGCCGACGTCGCGCTGCTCGATGCGACGATCACCGGCGCGGACCCGGCCACGCCCGCGTCGCTCGCGGGGCTGCGCCTCGGCGTGCCGGCGTCGTTCTGGGACGGGCTGTCGCGCGAGGTCGCCGCGGTCTGCGGGGCCGCGAAGGCGCGCCTCGCGGACGCGGGCGTCGTGCTGGTCGAGATGGACGTCGACGGGCTGCGCGCGCTGAACGAGCAGGTGTCGTTCGTCGTCGCGCTGCACGAGCCGATCGAGGACCTGCCGGCCTACCTCGCGGCGAGCGGGTTGCACGGCCTGGACACGAAGGCGATCGCCGAGCGCATCGCGAGCCCCGACGTGCGCGGCGCGTTCGAGGCGATCCTCGGCGACGCGTTCGGCGCGGCCTATCCCGCGGCGATGTCGACCCACCGGCCGGCGATGCAGGCGCTCTACGCGCGGACCTTCGAGCAGCACCGCATCGACGCGCTGCTGTTCCCGACGACGCCGCTCGCGGCGGCGCCGATCGACGCGGCGGCGGGCTCGGGCCAGGTGTCGATCGACGACGGGCCGCCGGTCGACGCCTTCGGCACCTTCATCCGGAACACCGATCCGGCGAGCAACGCGGGGCTGCCGGGGCTGTCTCTGTACGCGGGCATGACGCCGGGCGGCCTCCCGGTCGGGCTCGAGCTCGACGGCCCGCTCGGCAGCGACCGGCGGCTGCTGTCGATCGGACTGGCGATCGAGGCGGTGCTCGGCGGCGCGCCGGCGCCCGCCTGATCCGATGCCGGCGATCGGGACGTCGGACGCGGCGAGGCGTCAGCCGATCGTGGCATCGGCCTCGCGGTCGAGCCACGCCTGGAACATCAGGACGTCCCAGAGGTAGTAGCCGTTGCGCGCGACGCCGGCCTGGTGCGCGTCCCAGCAGCGCCGCACCTGCGCGACGTCGAGGTAGCCCTCTCGCCGCAGTCGCGAGGGGTCGAGCAGTGCCTCGCCCCAGTCCTTCAGCGCGCCCCGGAGCCACGCGTCGATCGGCACGCCGAAGCCCATCTTGGGCCGCTCGACGAGCGAGCGCGGCACGTGCCGGTCGAGGAGCTTCTTCAGCAGCCACTTGCCGTCCCGGCCACGGATCTTCATCGACAGCGGCAGCGACAGCGCGAACTCGACGACGCGGTGGTCGAGAAACGGCACCCGGGTCTCCAGCGAGACGGCCATCGCCGCTCGGTCGACCTTCACCAGGATGTCGTCGGGCAGGTAGACGAGCGCGTCCGCGTTCATCATCCACTGCTCGAAGCTCGGCGCCTCCGCGAGGGCGCGCCGATCGGTGTCGTAGGCGGTCGGCACCTCGGTGCCGCCGAGCACCAGGCCGGCGGACGGATCCCAGTGAGTGATCCGGTGACGATAGAGCTCCTGGCGCCCCCCCGCGCGCAGCATCGTCGCGAACCGCGCGACCTTCAGGCTGGCGAGGTCGCCGCGCAGCGCGGGCACGCGACCGGCGACCGGCCGGGCGAGCGCGTCGATCAGCGCGGGCGGGAGCGCGCGCATCGCCGAGCCGGCCGCGCGCCGCAGCGGCGTCGGTACGGCCGCGACCCGGCGCAGCAGCGGCGAGGCGTTCCAGTAGCGCGAGTAGCCGCCGAACAGCTCGTCGCCGCCGTCGCCCGACAGGCTGACCGTCACGTGGCGGCGCGCGAGCGCGGCCACGCAGGCGGTCGGGATCTGGGACGAGTCGGCGAAGGGCTCGTCGTACATCGAGGGCAGCCGCGGGATCACCGCCATCGCGTCGGCGGGCGTCACCACCAGGCGGGTGTGGCGCGTGCCGAGGTGGCGTGCCACCGCCTCGGCGTGCTCGGATTCGTCGAACCCCGACTCGGTGAATCCGATCGTGAAGGTGCGGACCGGATCGGAGGACTGCGCCTGCATCGTCGCGACGACGGTGCTCGAGTCGATGCCGCCGGACAGGAACGCGCCGAGCGGCACGTCCGCCACCCGCTGCAGCGCCACCGCCTCGTCGACGAGACGGGCGAGCTCGTCGAGCGCCTCCTGTTCGCCGCCGCGGAACGGCGAGCGGGCCCCCGCGCGCGCCGCGTCCGCGTACGACCAGTACTGACGCGGCTCGGGCATCCCGGGCGCGCGCAGGTCGGCCTGCGAGACGGTGAGCACCGTGCCGGGGGGAAGCTTCGAGACGCCCCGGTGGATCGAGGCCGGCGCGGGCACGTAGCCGTAGCGGAAGTAGGCGGTGAGCGCGTCGCGGTCGACCTCGCCGCGCCAGTCGGGATGGGCGCGCAGCGCCTTCAGCTCCGAGCCGAACAGCAGCATCGGGCCGGCGCGGCCGACGTACAGCGGCTTCTCGCCCATGCGGTCGCGCGCGAGGTGCATCACGCGCTCGCGCGCGTCCCACAGCGCGAGCGCGAACATGCCGGCGCTGCGCACGAGCGTCGCCGCCAGGCCCCAGGCCTCGATCGCCGCGAGCAGCGTCTCGGTGTCGGAATGGCCGCGCCAGCGCGGCGCGAGCCCCGCGCGCTCGAGCTCCGCGCGCAGCGCCGCGTGGTTGTAGACCTCACCGTTGTAGGCGATCACCCAGCGTCCCGAGGCCGAGGTCATCGGCTGGTGTCCCGCCGGGCTCAGGTCGACGATCGACAGGCGGCGATGGGACAGGCCGGCGCCCGCCGCCTCGTCGAACCAGACGTCGGCATCGTCGGGGCCGCGGTGCGCGATCCGGTCGCCCATCGCGCGGAGCACCGCGCGGGGCCCGGAACGGGCGATCGCGTCGCTGAAGCCGAAGAATCCCGCGAAACCGCACATGGTCAGTGTCCCTGCAGTCCGTCGTAGACGGCCTCGTACCGGCGCGCGACCCGCCGGATGTCGAAGCGGGTGGCGATGCGCTGCCGGGCGCGAGCACCGAGCGCGTCGCCATACCCGGGCGGCGTCACGCGGCCGCCGCCCGCCAGCGACGGGAGCAGGAACAGGAGTCGGGTGCGGGGCTCGGCGGCGTGCGTGCAGGGGCGTGGCGACATGGCGGACGCTCGTAGCTTAGCGGGCCGCGGCGTCGCGGCGCAGGCAGTACGTCACCGGCCCGCGGTCGGGGACCTGCGGCGACCCGGAGCGCGCCGTCGGAAACGCGAACGGCCCGCTCGCGCGGGCCGTCCTCGTATCGTCGGGCCGGAGGGCTGGACGCAGGCCCGATCGGGCCGCGTCGGGACCCGTCAGGCCGCGCGCCGGTCGCTATCCTGCGGCGAGCGCTCGACCGCCTCCAGCCGGCGGCCCAGGCGCTGCAGCGCGTCCCGGCGCTCGTCTAGCGTCGGCAGCCGGTGGTACGCGCGCTGCGCGTCGCCGCGCACCGCGTGGTCCAGGCAGGCGCCGATCACGTCCGGCCGCACGCCCATCTCGGCGAGCAGCGCGGCTGCGGTGCGGCGCAGGTCCAGCGGCGTCCACGCGCCGCCGGCGAGCAGCAGCGTGGTCGTGCCGCTCGCGCGACCACGGATGTGACTGCCGCGCTGGCGGTCGCGGATCTGCTTGCCGAGCGCCTTGGGCGACAGCGCCTCCGACGCGTAGCGGCCGGGGAACACCCAGACGTCCGAGCGGCGCACCTCGCCCTCGGGGCACAGGTGTCGCACCGCGAAGTCGGACAGCGGCACGACGTGCGCGCGGCCGCTGTGGCTGAATTCGGCCGGGATGGTCCAGGTCTTCGCGTCGAGGTCGATGTCCGACCAGCGCGCGTGCGCGATCTCGCCGATCCGCGCGCCGGTGGCGAGCATCAGCCAGATCGCGTGGCGCACGTGGCGGGCGAGGCGCGCACCGCGCATCTTCGAGGCGAGCTCGGCGACCTCGTCGTCGGTCAGGCGGCGCCGGCGGGCCTGCGGGGCGCCGCCGAAGTCGGCCTTGCGCAGCGTGGCGGTCGGGTCGGCGTCGACGAAGCCGGCGCCGACGGCCCAGCGGAACATCTGGCGCAGGTCGGCGAGCACGCAGCCGGCCTGGCGCGCCGAGCCGCGCTCGACGATGCGCTCGAGCACCGCGACGACCTGGCCGCGGCGCACGGCATTGGCGATCGAGCCGCCGAGCGTCGGCAGCACGTCCTTCGCCATCGAGCGGCGGACCGACTCGCCGCCGTCCTTGCGGGCGGCGAGCGCATCGAGGCGCCAGCGTTCGAAGACGTCGGCGACGGTCGCCGGCGCGATCGTGCGGACCGGCGGCGCGACACCGGCAGCGTCGAACAGCGGACCGGCGGTCGGCGCCGCGCCTTCGGCGTCCTTCGGCGCGAGCCATCCCGGCGCGGCGCCTTTCGGCGGCACCGAGGCGACCGAGCCGGCCGGCGTCTGCGCGAGCGCGCGGGCGGTCGCCGGGGCGGCCTCCTCGGCGCGGCGGGCGCGCTCGGCGTTCTGGCGGATCTCGGCGAGCGTCCGGTCGGGCCAGGTGCCGACCCGCAGCTGGCGCTGCCGGCCGGGTTCGCCCAGCTTGAGGGCGAAGTCCACCACCACGCGCCGCACGGGGCGGGGCTCGATCCGCACCAGGCCGGTCAGGCCGGAGGCTTCGGCGAGCCGGCGGCCGACGTCGGATTCGGTGAGGCGTTCCAGTTCGAGGTTCGACAGCATGGATGCAATTCCAGCAGGTGCGTGGCAAGGAGTCCGTGCATTACTGCTCGCCTCGGTGCACGCGGCATCCGCCGCCGGTGGCGCGTGCGGCGCGAGGCGCCGAACGGCAGGTGCTGTCGGGTCGCCGCAACGGATCGCCTATGATCGGCGCCATGACACGCGTGCTGCTGGCCGGGGGCGGCCACACCCATCTCGTCGCCGCCCCGCTCGTCGCGGCGGGCGCCGCACGCGACGGCACGGACGTCCGGATCGCGCTCCTCGCGCCGTCGCCGCGGCTGCTGTACTCGGGGATGATGCCCGGCTGGCTGGCCGGCCGGCATGCGTTCGACGAGTGCGCGATCGACCTGCGCCGGGTCGCCGAGTCGGCCGGCATCGAGTGGATCGAGGACGCGCTGGTCGACGTGGCCTTCGGCGCGCGGGAGGCGGTCGGGGCGAGCGGCCGGCGGTATCCGTACGACCTGCTGTCGCTGAACGTGGGCTCCGAGAACCTGCCCGGCGAGCGGGCGCCCGAGGCGACCGTGCGCGTGCTCGGCGCCAAGCCGTTCGCCGACTTCGTCGCCGGCTGGGAGGCCTGGTGCCGCGCCGCGCCACCCGTGCCGCGCTGTGTCGTCGTCGGCGGCGGCGCGGCGGCGGTCGAGATCGCGTTCGCGCTGGCCGCGCGCCCCGAGGCCGGGCCGACGACGCTCGCGACCACCGGCGACGCGCTGCTGCCCGGCCTGTCGCGCCGGGCGGCCCGGATCGCGGCCCGCAGCCTGTGGGCCCGCGGCATCGACGTGCGGCTGCGGCACCGCTACGTCGGTGTCGAGGCCGATCGGGTCGTGCTCGCCGCCGAGGCGGGCGGCAAGCCGCTTCGCCTGCCGGCGGACCTCGTCGTCGTGGCGACCGGGGCCCGGCCGCCCGCCTGGCTGGCCGCCGCGGCGCGCGCCGGCGGCCTGCCGGTCGCGGCCGACGGCGGCGTCGCGGTCGATGACTGCCTGCGCTCGAGCGGCGACGACGCGGTCTTCGCGAGCGGCGACTGCGCGAGCTTCGTCGAGGCCCGCGTGCCGAAATCCGGCGTTCACGCGCTGCGCCAGGGCCCACCGCTCGCCGCCTCGATCCTGCGGCGGCTGCACGACGGCCCCGCCCCGTGTGCGCCGCCCGCGCGCTACGTGCCGCAGCGGCGCGCGCTCGCGCTGCTCGACCGCGCCGACGGCACCGCGATCGCCGCGTGGGGCCCGTTCGGCGCGGCCGGCGCCGCGATGGGCCGCTGGAAGGACCGCATCGACCGCGGCTTCGTCGCACGGTTCCGCTGAACGCGGCGCGCGGGCGCGTCGTGTAAGGTAGCGCGACCGCCCGTCGACTGCCGGGCTCCGCACAGCGAGACCCCACCCCATGCACGCGGTGCTGCCCCTGCTCCAGAAGACCGACTTCCCCCCGATCGCGCGGCGCGGACTCGCGACGCTCCAGGTGAACCTCGGCTACGTCTGCAACCAGACCTGCCAGCACTGCCACGTGAACGCCGGGCCGAACCGGACCGAGTCGATGGACGCCGAGACGATCGACGCGGTCGTCGACGCGCTGCGCGCGACCCGCGCGACGACGCTCGACCTGACCGGCGGCGCGCCCGAGCTGAACCCGCACTTCCGCCGCCTGGTGCGCGCCGCGCGCGGCCTCGGCGTGCGGGTGATCGACCGATGCAACCTGACGGTGCTGTCCGAGCCCGGCCAGGAGGACCTGGCCGCGTTCCTCGCCGGGCACGGCGTCGAAGTGACCGCGTCCCTGCCGTGCTACCTCGAGGACAACGTCGACGAGCAGCGGGGCAAGGGCGTCTATGCGGCGAGCGTGCGCGGCCTTCGGGCGCTCAATGCGCTCGGCTACGGCGCGGGCGACGGAGCGCTCGTGCTGAACCTCGTCTACAACCCGCTCGGCCCGTCGCTGCCGCCGCCGCAGGCGGCGCTCGAGGCGGACTACAAGCGGATGCTCGGCGAGCGCTTCGGCATCCGCTTCGACCGGCTGCTGACGCTCGCGAACATGCCGATCCAGCGCTTCGGCTCGACGCTCGTCTCGAAGGGCAGCTTCGGCAACTACATGGGCCTGCTGAAGGGCGCTCACCGCGACGAGAACCTCGACGCGGTGATGTGCCGCGACCTGGTCAGCGTCGACTGGCAGGGCTGGGTCTACGACTGCGACTTCAACCAGATGCTCGGGCTGCCGATGCGCGCGGGCGGCCGGGCGCGCACCCACGTGCGCGAGCTCGCCGCGACCGCGCTCGCCGGCCTGCCGATCGTGGTCCGCGACCACTGCTACGGCTGCACCGCGGGGCAGGGCAGCTCCTGCGGCGGCGCGCTCGCGGCGGCCTGAGCCCGGTGGCAGCCGTCCGCGGCGGGTTCCGCCCGGCCGCCTGACACCCGTCCGAGCCGCCGGGGAGGGCGGACCGATGACCGCACGCCGTGTGCTGCTGCTGCTCGCGATCGCCGCCGCGATCGGTACGTTCTTCGCCTTCGACCTCGACCGGTTCCTGACGCTCGAGTCGGTCAAGGCGCGACAGACCGAGCTCGAGGCCTGGGTCGAGGCCCGGCCGTTCGCGACCGCGGGCGCGTTCTTCGCGATCTACGTCGTCGCCACCGCGCTGTCTCTGCCCGGCGCCGCGACGCTGATGACGCTGCTCGGCGGCGCGCTGTTCGGCTTCGGATGGGGCCTGCTGCTGGTGTCCTTCGCGTCTTCGATCGGCGCGACGCTGGCATTCCTCGCGTCGCGCTTCCTGTTCCGCGACGCGGTGAAGGCGCGCTTCGGAGGGCGCCTCGCCGCGCTCGACGAGGGGGTGCGGCGGGACGGCGCGTTCTACCTGTTCACGCTGCGGCTGATCCCCGTCTTCCCGTTCTTCCTGGTCAACCTCGCGATGGGTCTGACGCCGATCGCGACCCGCACGTTCTACCTCGCCAGCCAGCTCGGCATGCTGGCCGGCACCGCGGTCTACGTGAACGCCGGCACCGCGCTCGCCCGCATCGACTCGCTGAAGGGGCTCGTCTCGCCCGCGCTGATCGGCTCGTTCGTGCTGCTCGGGCTCTTCCCGCTGATCGCCAAGAAGATCGTCGATGCGCTCGCCGCGCGGCGCGTCTATCGCGGCTGGACGAAGCCCTCGCGCTTCGACCGCAACCTCGTCGTCATCGGCGCCGGCAGCGGCGGGCTGGTCAGCGCGTACATCGCGGCGGCGGTCAAGGCGAGCGTCACGCTGGTCGAGCGCCACAGGATGGGCGGAGACTGCCTGAACACCGGCTGCGTGCCGTCGAAGGCGCTGCTGCGCAGCGCGAAGCTGCTGTCGCAGGCACGGCACGCGTCGCACTACGGCCTGCGCCGCATGAGCGTCGACTTCGACTTCGGCGAGGTGATGGAGCGGGTGCAGCGGGTCATCGCCGAGATCGAGCCGCACGACTCGGTCGAGCGCTACACCCGGCTCGGCGTCGAGGTGATGCAGGGCGAGGCGACGATCGTCTCGCCCTGGGAGGTGGTGGTGCGCGGCGCCGACGGCGCGACCCGGCGGCTGTCGGCGCGCTCGATCGTGATCGCCGCCGGCGCGCGCCCCACGGTGCCGCCGATCCCCGGCCTGGACGTCGTCGGCTGCCTGACCTCGGACACGGTCTGGGGGCTGCGCCGCCTGCCGCGCCGCCTGCTGGTGCTCGGCGGCGGGCCGATCGGCTGCGAGCTCGCGCTCGCGTTCGCGCGCTTCGGCTCGAAGGTGGTGCAGGTCGAGATGGCGCCGCGGCTGATGGCGCGCGAGGATCCCGAGGTGTCCGAGTTCGTCGAGCGGCGCTTGCGCGACGAGGGCGTCGACGTGCGCACCGGCACCAAGGCGCTGCGCTTCGAGTCCGACGGCACGCGCAAGGTGCTGGTCGCCGAGCGCTCCGGCACCGAGGTCCGCATCGAGTTCGACGAGCTGTTGTGTGCGCTGGGCCGCACCGCGAACACCACCGGCTACGGCCTCGAGTCGCTCGGCATCCCGCTCACCAAGGCGGGGACGATCGCGGTCGACCCTTGGCTGCGGACGCGTTTCCCGAACGTGTACGCGGTCGGCGACGTGGCGGGCCCCTACCAGTTCACCCACACCGCCGCGCACATGGCCTGGTTCGCGGCGGTCAACGCGCTGTTCGGCCGGTTCAGGTCGTTCCGCGTCGACTGGCGCGTCGTGCCCTGGTGCACCTTCGTCGACCCCGAGGTCGCGCGTGTCGGCCTGAACGAGCAGGAGGCGCGCGCGCAGGGCGTGCCCTTCGAGGTCGCCCGCTACGGCATCGACGACCTCGACCGGGCGATCGCCGACGGCGTCGCGCACGGCTTCGTCAAGGTGCTGACGCCACCCGGCAGCGACCGGATCCTGGGCGTCACGATCGTCGGCGAGCACGCCGGCGACCTGATCGCCGAATTCGTCACGGCGATGAAGCACGGGCTGGGGCTGAACAAGGTCCTCGGCACGATCCACATCTATCCGACGCTCGCCGAGTCGAACAAGTTCGTCGCCGGCGAGTGGAAACGCGCCCACGCGCCGCAGCGGCTGCTGGAGTGGGTGAAGCGCTACCACCGCTGGCAGCTGCGCTGAGGCCGAGCATGCACCGACGCACGTTCATCGCCACCGCCTGCCTGCTGCCGCTCGCGCCCGCCGCGCACGCGGCGCTCGACCACGGCCACGCCGGGCTCGACGCGCTGCTGCGGCGGCACGTCGCGTGGAACGCGGCCGGCACGGCGAGCACGGTGGCCTATCGCGGGTTCGCCGCCGACCGCGCCGAGCTGCGCCGCGTGCTCGACGCCTACCAGGCGGTCACGCGCGCCGAGTACGACGCGATGACGCGCGAGCAGAAGTTCGCGTTCCTCGCCAACGCCTACAACGCGTTCACCATCGAGCTGGTGCTGACCAGGTACCCTGACCTGAAGTCGATCAAGGACCTCGGCTCGCTGATCCAGTCGCCGTGGAAGAAGCGCTTCTTCCGCCTTCTCGGCGAGGAGCGCCACCTCGACGACCTGGAGCACGGCCTGCTGCGCGCGCCGGGCGCGTTCGACGAGCCGCGCGTGCACTTCGTCGTCAACTGCGCATCGATCGGCTGCCCGGCGCTGCGCCCCGAGGCGCTCCTCGCCGAGCGGCTCGACGCGCAGCTCGAGGACAGCACGCGCCGGTTCCTGCGCGACGCGAGCCGCAACCGCTACGACCCGCGCTCGCGCCGGCTCGAGGTCTCGAAGATCTTCGACTGGTTCCGCGAGGACTGGGAACGCGGCGCGCGCGGCATCCGCTCGCGCGAGCAGTTCCTGGGCGGGTATGCGGACCTGCTCGCGACCGACCCGGCCGACCGTCAGCGGGTGCGCGACGGCGCGGCGCCGCTCGCATTCCTCGACTACGACTGGGGCCTGAACGACCGACGGTGAGCGACGCGACGCCGATCCCGCCGGGTGCGCAGGTACCGCGCACGCTGTCGATCGTGATCCCGGCGCTCGACGAGGCCGCCTCGATCGCCGCGTCGGTCGCCGACGCGCGCGCGCATGCCGACGAGGTGCTCGTCGTCGACGGCGGCAGCCGCGACCGCACCGCCGCGCTCGCTGCCGATGCCGGCGCGATCGTCGTCGAGGCGCCGCGCGGCCGGGCGTCCCAGATGAACGCCGGCGCCGCCCGGGCCCGCGGCGATGCGCTGCTGTTCCTGCACGCCGACGTGCGCCTGCCGCCAGGCGCGGGTACCGCGGTGCGTGCCGCACTCGCCGAGGGCGCGCGCTGGGGTCGTTTCGACGTGAGGCTCGACTCGCCGCGCCGCGCGCTCGCGCTCGTCGGCGCGATGATGAACCTGCGCTCGCGCGGCACCGGCATCGCGACCGGCGACCAGGCGATCTTCGTCGACCGCGCGCTCTGGGAGGCGCTCGGCGGCTACGCGCCGATCCCGCTGATGGAGGACGTCGAGCTCTGCACGCGCGCCCGGCGCGTCGCACGCTGCGCGTGCCTGCGCGAGCGCGTGCTCGTGTCGGCGCGCCGCTGGGAGCGCCGCGGCGTCGCCCGGACCGTCGTCGAGATGTGGACGTGGCGGGCCGCCTACGCGCTCGGCGTGTCGCCCGCCACGCTGCACCGGCTCTACTACGGACGGCGATGAGGACGCGGCTGATCGTCTTCGCGAAGCTCGCGGTCGAAGGCCGCGTGAAGACGCGGCTCGCTGCGAGCGTCGGCCCCGCGCGCGCGCTCGAGGTCCACCGCCGGCTGGTGGACACGACCCTCGCGCTCGCCCGCGCAAGCGGCGCCGACACGCTCGAGCTGCGCTACGACGCGGCCGGCGCGGCTGCGGGCAGCGCCGCGACCGCGTTGCCCGCGGCGCTCTCGGCCGAGGGATGGCGCACCGGCCCGCAGCGCGGCGTCGACCTCGGCGCGCGGATGCACGAGGCGCTCGACGCATCGCTCGCCGACGGCGAGCGGCCGGTGCTGGTGGGCAGCGACTGTCCGTCGCTCGGCCCGGGGGACCTGCGCGACGCGTTCGACGCGCTCGCCGCCGCGGATGCGGTGTTCGCGCCGGCCGAGGACGGCGGATACGCGCTCGTGGGCGTCTCGCGGTCCGCACCCGGGCTATTCGATCGCATGCGCTGGGGCACCTCGGAGGTCATGACGACGACACTCGCGCGGGCGGAGCACGCCGGCCTGCGCGTGGCGCTGCTGCGCACCGTCTGGGACGTCGACGTCGAGGCGGACCTGCGGCGCTGGGAGGCGCTGCAGGGCGGGCGGGGGGACGGGGCAGGTCGCGGCGGCTGAGAGCCCGGCGTGGCGCCCGGCGTGGTCACCGGGCATGCCGCTTCGGTCCGACGGGCCGCGATCGGCGGCCGGCTCAGCGGCCGCCCGGCTCCGGTGCTTCGGCGGCGGGCGCCCCTGCGGCAGGCGCGTCGGCAGGTGCTCGCTCGGCCGACGCGACCGCCGGCTCGGCGTCGGCCGCGAGGCCGGTCGCCCCCGGCGACGACACCTCGTCCCGTGCGAACTCCGGGAACTTAGCGAACAGCGTGGCGATCGGCTCGGGCTTGCCGAACAGGTCGCCCTGCAGGTAGTCGACGCCGATCTCGCGCAGCCGCTCGTGCACGTGCTCGCTGTGGACGTGCTCGGCGATCGTGCGCAGCTTGAGCCGCCGCGCGACGCGGACCGTCGACATCACGATCTCCTCGTCGATCGGGCTGGTCGTCAGGTTCCGGATGAACGAGCCGTCGATCTTCAGGTAGTCGAGCGGGAAGCGCTTCAGGTACTCGAAGGTCGCCAGGCCCGTGCCGAAGTCGTCGAGCGCGATGCCGAACCCCTGCGACTTCAACTCGTCGACGAGCCGCGAGGCGGCCGACGGATTGCGGATCGCCTCGCTCTCGGTGATCTCGAACACGATCCGCTCGGCCGGCACGTCGTAGAGGGCGCGCTGCTGCTTGATGTAATCGGCGATCGCGCCGTCGCTCATCGTCGCGCCCGACAGGTTGATCGAGCACTTGTGCGTGCGGGCGAGCGCCACCGGGTGGGTGGCCAGCCACTCGAACGCGCGCTTGACCACCGCACGGTCGAACGGCACCGACATCTGCGCCTGCACCGCGAGCGTCAGGAACTCGGGCGGCTGGATCAGCCCGCCGTCGCGGTCGCGCAGACGCGTCAACACCTCGTACGAGATCGTGCCCTCGGGCGCGTCCGGGTCGACCACCGGCTGCGCGTAGAGCTCCAGGCGCGTCTCCTGGACGGCTTCGCGGATGTGCTCGATCTTGCTCTGGTGGGCGCGCCTCGAGTCGATCATCATCTGCGACAGCGGCTCGACGAAGAGCTGCGGGTCGCGCACCGAGGCGGCGATCGCGAGCGCGTCGGCGAGCGACGCGAGGCAGTCCTCGCTGTTGATCAGCGCGTGCCGGTCGATCAGCAGGCCGCCCACGCAGGCCTGCAGCCGCAGGTTGCCGTGCTCGGTCGAGAAGCGCTGGCCGGCCAGCTGCGAGTACACCTCGCGCGCGACCGTGCGCACCTGCGCGACGGTGTCCGCCTCGATGACCAGCGCGTAGCGCCCGGCCGACAGCCGCGCGGCGAACTGCGTCCCCGGCTGGCGCAGCAGCAGCGCCGCGCTCGCCTGCTCGAGCTGCATCGCCGGGATCGTGCCGCACAGGTCGCTGACCGAGTCGAAGTTGGTCAGGTGCACGCCGATCAGGCCGAAGTTCGGGCGCTGCGCCGAGGCGAGCCGGTCGCCGAACTCGGCGAGCAGGCCGCGGTCGTTGAGCAGCCCGGTCGTCATGTCCTGGCGCGACTGGCGAGCGACCCGCAGCAGCGCGAGCCTGCGGTCGGCGGCCACCGCCTGCAGCACCAGCGCGACGACGACCGCGCAGAACACCATCACCGCCGCCTCGATCGCGCGGTGGTAGTCGTCGCCCGCGGCCGGCACCTGGTAGGCGCGTGCGGCGAGCAGCGGCAGCGCCGAGAGCAGCAGCGTCAGCGCGTTCGCGCGCTCGTCCATCCGGATTGCCGTCCAGGCGACGATCGGGAAGAAGACGAACTGCATCACGTACGCATACTCGAGCTGCCCGATCGACGACAGCAGCAGGCTGCCGCCCGCGACCACCAGCGTCATCAGCAGCCCGGACAGGTCGAAGATCGGCACCTGCTGGTCGCCCGCGTCGGCCTGGGGGAGCGAGTCGTCGATCCACGCGAGCACCGCCGGCGCGACCAGCATCGTGCCGAGCGCGCCGACGAGCCAGGCCGACAGGTACACGTGCAGCGGATGGATGCCGACGGTCGCGGGCGTCACCATCGCCGCGGTGCCGGCGATCATCGCGGTGACCGGCGCGCCGATCAGAAGGGTCACGCAGAGGAAGCGGACCACGGCCTCGAGCCGGTACTCGGCCGGCTTCCACTCGCCGAGGCGGCGCAGCACGACGATCGGGAGCACCGCGCCGATCACGGTGACTGCGGCGGCCGCGGCGGCGAGCCCGGCGTCGCGGTACGCGATCGCACCATAGGCGAGCGCGCCGAGGGCCGCGGGCGCCGTCCACGCGAGCCCGTGCCGCCAGCCGAACGCGAACGCCACACCGGTCGCCGGCCAGAACAGCAGCCGCACCGCGTCGCCGTGCGAGACGAGCCGCGCGAGCAGGCAGAAGCCGAACGCGAGGGCCGCGACGAGCAGCGCGCGGGACAGCGGGGGCAGGGTGGTGTCGGCCGAGGCCGGGCGGGTCAGCACGACGGAACGTGGAGGGGGCGGAGCCGGGTATCCGGTCGAGTGTACTCCAGCGTCCAACGGGGTCGCCGGCGACGGACGGGCGGCGGTTCGAGCCCGCCGCAAGGACGTCCCGGCGTTGCGCCGGGCCCGCGCGCCGGCCGAGCGCCGCGAACGGCGCACGGCCGGCGGCCCCGCGGCGCCCGGCGGGTGCCGGGCGTCGTCGGGGCCGGGTCCGCCGTCAGGCGGCCATCAGCTCGCGCAGCACGAACGGCAGGATCCCGCCGTGGCGGAAGTAGTCGACCTCGATCGGCGTGTCGATCCGCGACAGCAGCGTCACCGAACGCTTCGCACCGTCGCGGCCGGTCACCGTCATCACGATGTCCTGCTGCGGCTTCATCTCGGCCGGGAACTCGATGTCGAAGGTCTCGTCGCCCTTGATCCCGAGCGACTCCCACGACTCGGCGCCCTTGAACTGCAGCGGCAGCACGCCCATGCCGACCAGGTTCGAGCGGTGGATCCGCTCGAAGCTGCGGGCCACGACCGCGCGCACGCCGAGCAGCTGCGTGCCCTTGGCCGCCCAGTCCCGCGACGAGCCGGTGCCGTACTCCTCGCCGCCGAAGATGACCGTCGGGGTGCCGTGCGCGATGTACTTCATCGCCGCGTCGTAGATGAACATCTTCTCGCCGCTCGGCTGGAACAGCGTCACGCCGCCTTCCTCGCGCGAGCCGTCGGCCTTCGCCGGCAGCATCAGGTTCTTGATGCGCACGTTGGCGAAGGTGCCGCGCATCATCACGTCGTGGTTGCCCCGCCGTGCGCCGTACGAGTTGAAGTCCGCCTTGATCACGCCGTTCTCGAGCAGGAACTTGCCCGCCGGCGAGTCGGCCTTGATCGAGCCGGCCGGCGAGATGTGGTCGGTGGTGATCGAGTCGCCGAAGAGGCCCAGCGCGCGCGCGCCGCGGATCGAGCCGCTCGCGGTCGGGCTCATCGAGAACTCGCCGAAGAACGGCGGCTCGGCGATGTAGGTCGACTTCGGCCAGTCGTAGACCTGGCCGGCCGCCGCAGGCACGCCGTTCCACAGCACGTGGTCCTTGGTGAGGTCGCCGTACAGGCGCTTGAAGGTCTTCGCGTCCATCGCGTACTTCATCAGCGCGTGGATCTCGTCCGAGGTCGGCCACACGTCGCCGATGTAGACGTCCTTGCCCTTCGAGTCCTTGCCGAGCGGCTCGGTCATCAGGTCGACGTTGACGTTGCCGGCGATCGCGTAGGCGACCACCAGCGGCGGCGAGGCGAGGAAGTTCGCGCGCAGGTTCGGGTGGATCCGCGCCTCGAAGTTCCGGTTGCCCGACAGCACCGCCGCGCAGACCATGTCGTTCGAGACGATCGCCTCGTTGATCTCGGGTGTGAGGTCGCCGGCATTGCCGATGCAGGTCGTGCAGCCGTAGGCGGCGACCGCGAAGCCGAGCTGTGCGAGCGGCTCGAGCAGCTTCGCCTTCTCCAGGTACTCGGTGACGACGCGCGAGCCCGGGGCGAGCGAGGTCTTGATGTGCGGCGCGACCTTGAGGCCGCGTGCCGCGGCCTTCTTGGCGAGCAGGCCCGCGGCGAGCAGCACGCCGGGGTTGGAGGTGTTCGTGCACGAGGTGATCGCCGCGATCAGCACGTCGCCGTTGCGCAGCTCGAGCCCGCTCGGCGTCCGGTAGGCCTTGCCGAGATCGGCCGCGGCCTTGTTGAAGCCGTTCTCGGCGGTCGGCTTCGAGAACAGGTCCGCGAAGGTCGCCTTCACGTTGCCGATCTCGATGCGGTCCTGCGGGCGCTTCGGCCCGGCGAGCGAGGGCGCGACCGTCGACAGGTCGAGCTCGACCACCTTCGAGTACGACAGTTCGCCGGCCTTCGGCACGCCGAACAGGCCCTGCGCCTTGAAGTAGGCCTCGAAGGCCTCGATCTCGTCCTTCGTGCGGCCCGAGCCCTCGAAGTAGGCGATCGTCTTGTCGTCGACCGGGAAGAAGCCCATCGTCGCGCCGTACTCCGGCGCCATGTTCGCGATCGTCGCGCGGTCCGGCAGCGCGAGGCTCGCGGTGCCCTCGCCGAAGAACTCGACGAACTTGCCGACGACCTTCTCGCGGCGCAGCATCTCGGTGATCCGCAGCACCAGATCGGTCGCGGTCACGCCTTCGCGCAGGCGGCCCTTCAGGTGCACGCCGACGACGTCGGGCGTCAGGAAGTACACCGGCTGGCCGAGCATGCCGGCCTCGGCCTCGATGCCGCCGACGCCCCAGCCGACCACGCCGATGCCGTTGATCATCGTGGTGTGGCTGTCGGTGCCGACCAGCGTGTCCGGATAGTAGACGCGGGTCTTGCCGTCCTTCTTCGCGTGCACGCCGCGCGCCAGGTACTCGAGGTTGACCTGGTGGACGATGCCGATGCCCGGGGGCACGACCTTGAACGTGTCGAAGGCCTGCATGCCCCACTTCATGAACTGGTAGCGCTCGGCGTTGCGCTGGAACTCCAGCTTCATGTTCAGGTCGAGCGAGTCCTTCGTGCCGTAGTGGTCGATCATCACCGAGTGGTCGACGACCAGGTCGACCGGCACCAGCGGCTCGATGCGCTTCGGATCCTTGCCCATCTTGGAGGCGACCGAGCGCATCGCGGCGAGGTCGGCGAGCAGCGGCACGCCGGTGAAGTCCTGCAGCACGACGCGCGCGACGATGAACGGGATCTCGTCGGTGCGCTTGTCGTTCGGCTGCCAGTTGGCGAGCTCCTCGACGTGCTGCTCGGTCACCTTCTTGCCGTCGACGTTGCGCAGCACCGACTCGAGCACGATCCGGATCGACACCGGCAGCCGCGAGACGTTGGGGAAGGTCTTCGCGAGCGCGGGCAGGGAATAGAAGCTGCCGTCCTTGCCGGACTTCAGCTTCAGCTCCTTCAGGGTCTTGAACGCGTTGTGTGCCATCTCGTGCCTCTCTGTGCGGAAGGGTCGTGTCGGAGTGAGCGGGTGATCGGGGCGGCCCTCAGCGCGGGGCCTTCGTCGGGTCGGCGGCGCGGCGCGCCCTCTGGGGCGCTTCGGCGCGGAACGTGCCGTCGTCCATGTTCAGCGTCCCCATGCCGGGGATCACCAGGTCGCCGGGGCGCTGGTTCGACTCGCAGGGGCCGAGCCAGCGCGCGACGACCGCCTCGCGGTCCTCGCGCCGGCCGCCGCTCGGCGCGGGGGACTGCACGATCGTGTCGATGCGGTACTCGGTCTCGAAGTCGCCGGTCGCGACCGCGCGACTGACGACGCTCGACTTGCCCTCGCGGCAGACCGACTCGGCGACCCAGGCCTCGCCCGAGCGGACGAACTCGCCGAGGCTGCACGAGCCGCGCGCGCCGGGGCTTCGATCGAGGTGCGAGCGGGCGGTGTCGGTCTGCTCGCCGACGCAGAAGCGGGTGGGCGCCATGCCGATCGCGTCGGAGCCGGCGACGCGGACCTCCCACAGGCCCGCGCGGCGGCGCGGGTGCGCCTCGCCGGGCGAGGGCAGCAGCGCTGCGAGCGCGGCCGCGAGGCACGCGAGTGCGGGCACGGCGCGACGGGCCGCGATCAGCGCGCCGCTCCGGCGCGCGGGCGCCGCCGGGATGCGCGCGCCGCACCACGGGGCGCGGACGGATCGGGCGGCGGCGGGCGGGCGCATGCGGGGGCGGGGCGGACCTACTTGAGCGTCGAGGTCTGCGTCGACGGTTCGGACTTCGCCTGCGTCTCGGCGTCGCGCTGGTTGTCGTGCTGGCACGAGTCGACGATGCGCTGGCCGGTCTGCGTGTTCAGCAGCATCGACTTGAACGGGATCTGCACGAGCAGCACCTTGCCGCGCGTGTCCTCGAGCCGCACGGCGCCGGTCCTGGAGGCCACCGGCTTCATGACCCAGACGTCCTTCTTGTAGCGGACGTCGACGTAGCCGGCGAACACCGGGTTGCGCTCGACGAAGACTTCGAACTTCTCGTCGCAGACGTACTTGCCGTAGTGCACCAGCGTCGCCGCCTGGCGCTGGTCCTCGTCGGCGTGCGGCAGGTCCGCCATCTGCTCGGCGGTGGTCGGCGGCGGCACGTTGGCCGGACGCTTCGGGGCGGGCTTCTGGGCGGCCGGCTGGGCAGCCGGCTTGGCGGCCGGCGCGGGCTTGGCGTCCTGGGCGACGGCCGGCGCGCAGAGGGCGCCACAGGCGGCGATCGCGGCGACGAGCCGCGCGAGGGGGGCGACAGTGCGGTTCACGGGGTGGGCTCCAGCGGGCGAAGGTCCGACATTGTCCACCGCAGCGGCCCCGGGCCGCCGCCGTCCGTCGCTCGGACGCGTCGCGCAGGCCCCGGCCACCCCCCCGGATTCCACCGACGGCGGGGCCGCGCGGGGTCGGACGGGCGCTCGGGACCGCATCGACGCGGCGAACACGGTTACTCAGGGCAGCAGGTGGGCCACGCCGTCGCGCTCCTCGAGGAGCTCCTTGAGCGTCAGGTCCATCCGCTCGCGGCTGAACGCGTCGACCTCGAGCCCCTGGACGATCTCGTACTGGCCGCCCTTGCAGACCACCGGGTAGCCGTACATGACGTCCTGCGGGATGCCGTACGAGCCGTCCGACGGGATGCCCATCGTGGTCCACTCGCCGTTCGTGCCGAGCGCCCAGTCGCGCATGTGGTCGATCGCGGCGTTGGCGGCGGAGGCCGCCGACGACAGGCCGCGGGCCTCGATGATCGCCGCGCCGCGCTTGCCGACCGTGGGCAGGAAGGTGTCCTTGTTCCAGGCGTGATCATTGATCATCGCCTTGACCGACTGGCCGTCGATCGTCGCGAACCGGTAGTCGGCGTACATCGTCGGCGAGTGGTTGCCCCAGACGCAGAGCTTGCGGATCGACGAGACGGGCTTGGCGGTCTTGGCGGCGACCTGCGACAGCGCGCGGTTGTGGTCGAGCCGCAGCATCGCGGTGAAGTTCTTCTTCGGCAGATCGGGCGCCGACTTCATCGCGATGTAGGCGTTGGTGTTGGCCGGGTTGCCCACCACCAGCACGCGCACGTCGCGCGAGGCCGCGGCGTTCAGCGCCTTGCCCTGCGCGGTGAAGATCTGCGCGTTCGCGGCGAGCAGGTCCTTGCGCTCCATGCCCGGGCCGCGCGGCCGCGCGCCGACCAGCAGCGCGTAGTCCGCGTCCTTGAAGCCGGTCACCGGATCGCCATGCGCGCTCATGCCGGCGAGCAGCGGGAACGCGCAGTCCTCGATCTCCATCATCACGCCCTTGAGCGCCTTCTGGGCCTTCTCGTCGGGGATCTCGAGCAGTTGCAGGATCACCGGCTGGTCCTTGCCCAGCATGTCGCCGTTGGCGATCCGGAACAGCAGCGAGTAACCGATCTGGCCGGCGGCGCCGGTCACCGCGACGCGCTTGGGGGGCTTGGTCATGGTCGTCCTTCGAAGGGGGTCGAAATCGAGCGCGAGTGTAGGAGCGGGCGGGGGCGAAGTCAACCGTGAGCTATATCTTATATAAGACATCAAACACTGGACAACCGGGGCCGTGCGTGGTCTGATCCGCGCCATGAGCTCGGTCACGTTCAGCCCGCTCTACCGGCAGATCCGCGATCGGCTGGTGCACAGCCTCCAATCGGGCGAATGGCGCCCGGGCGAGGCCATCCCGAGCGAGTTCGAGCTCGCGGCGCGCTATGGCGTGAGTCAGGGCACGGTGCGCAAGGCGATCGACGCGCTCGCGGCCGAGAACCTGCTGGTGCGCCGGCAGGGCCGGGGCACCTTCGTCGCGAGCCACCACGAGGCGCGCGCCCAGTTCCGCTTCCTGCGGCTGCGCCCCGACGAGGGCGAGGCGCGCCAGCCGACCTCGCGCTTCCTCGACTGCCGGCGGCTGCGCGCGCCGGTCGAGATCGCGCGCGCGCTCGAGCTCAGGGCCGGCGACTCGGTCGTCACCATCCGCAGGCTGCTCGAGTTCGACGGCGTGCCGACGGTGCTCGAGGAGATCTGGCTGCCCGGCGCGCCGTTCCGCGGCCTGACCGCCGAGCGGCTGACCGCCTACAGCGGCCCGCTCTACGCGCTGCTCGAGACCGAGTTCGGCACGAGGATGATCCGCGCGTCCGAGCGGCTGCGCGCGGTCGCCGCGGGCGAGGGCGAGGCGGTCGCGCTCGGGGTACCGACGGGCACGCCGCTGCTGCTTGTCGACCGCGTGTCCCAGACATACGGCGACAAGCCGGTGGAGGTGCGCCGTGGCTGGTACCTGACGCGCGACCACCACTATTTCAACGAGCTGAGCTGAGAATTGGTGCGGCGCGAGAAATGCGTCAGAATGACGCGGTTTTGCCCGACCAAAAACGGGGAGGTCGGGGTGCGGGGTCGGTGCGTCGTGCGTGAAGGCGCGTGCACCGTCGTGCTGCAACCTCCGGCGTGCCCCTGCGTCCCCTGAGTCCAAGAGCACTGTCCGAGGCATCCATGGCCGACATCGCCGCCAAGAAGGCGCGACCCCAGTACCGGAACATCCACGTCTCCCAGATCCTGTCGTACCGGCTGCCGCCCGCCGGCATCGTCTCGATCCTCCACCGCGTCAGCGGCGCGCTGCTCTTCCTGCTCGGCATCCCGTTCATCCTGTACCTGCTCCAGCAGAGCCTCACCAGCGAGATCAGCTTCGAGACCTACCGCGCGGTGGTCGGCAGCGTGCTCGGCAAGCTGGTGCTGCTGGTGCTCGGCTGGGCGTTCATCCACCACGCCGTCGCCGGCATCCGCTACCTGCTGCTCGACCGCCACGTCGGCATCCAGAAGGAGGCCGCGCGCAGCTCGGCCACCGCGGTGCTCGGCATCACCGCCGCGCTGACCGTCGTCTTCGCCCTCAAGCTGTTCGGAGCGTTCTGACATGACCACCCGTCGAATCGTCGTCGGCGCGCACTACGGTCTGCGCGACTGGCTCGCGCAGCGCGTCTCCGCGGTCGTGCTGCTCGCCTACGCGCTGCTGCTGCTGGGCGCGGTGCTGTTCACCTCCGAGCTGAACTACGGCACCTGGGCCGGCCTCTTCGCGTCGGTCTGGATGAAGGTCGCGACGCTGATCGCGGTGCTCGCGCTGATCTGGCATGCGTGGGTCGGCGTGCGCGACATCTACATGGACTACATCAAACCCACCGGCGCGCGCCTCGTCCTGCAGGTCGCCACCGTCGTGGCGCTCGTCGGATACGCCATCTGGGCGGTGATCATCCTCTGGAGAGTCTGAGTTGGCCGAAGTCCTGAATCAACTCGCGAACGGTCTGCCGCGTCGGCGCTTCGACGCTGTGATCGTGGGTGCCGGCGGCGCCGGCATGCGCTGCTCGCTGCAGCTGGCCGAGGCCGGCTACAACGTCGCCGTCCTGTCGAAGGTGTTCCCGACACGCTCGCACACGGTGGCCGCACAGGGCGGCATCGGCGCGTCGCTCGGCAACATGAGCGAGGACAACTGGTACTGGCACATGTTCGACACGGTCAAGGGCTCCGACTACCTCGGGGACCAGGACGCGATCGAGTACATGTGCAAGATGGCCCCGCAGGTCGTCTACGAGCTCGAGCACTTCGGCATGCCGTTCGACCGCAACGCCGACGGCACGATCTACCAGCGCCCGTTCGGCGGCCACACCGCGAACTTCGGGGAGAAGCCGGTGCAGCGCGCCTGCGCCGCGGCCGACCGCACCGGGCACGCGCTGCTGCACACGCTCTACCAGCGGAACGTACGCGCGCGCACGCAGTTCTTCGTCGAGTGGATGGTGCTCGACCTGATCCGCGACGCCGAGGGCGCCGTGGTCGGGGTGGTCGCACTCGAGATGGAGACCGGCGAGGTGATGGTCCTCGAGGCCAAGGTCACCGTGCTCGCCACGGGCGGCGCCGGCCGGATCTGGGCCGCGTCCACCAATGCCTTCATCAACACCGGCGACGGCATGGGGATGGCGGCGCGGGCGGGCATCCCGCTCGAGGACATGGAGTTCTGGCAGTTCCACCCGACCGGCGTGGCGGGCGCGGGCGTGCTGATCACCGAGGGCGTGCGCGGCGAGGGCGGCATCCTGCTCAACAAGGACGGCGAACGCTTCATGGAGCGCTACGCGCCGACGCTCAAGGACCTGGCGCCGCGCGACTTCATCTCTCGCTCGATGGACCAGGAGATCAAGGAAGGCCGGGGCGCGGGCCCGGACGGCGACTACGTGCTGCTCAAGCTCGATCATCTCGGCGCCGAGAAGATCATGAAGAAGCTGCCGTCGATCCGCGAGATCGCGATCAAGTTCGCGAACGTCGACCCGATCAAGGATCCGATCCCGGTCGTGCCGACGATCCACTACCAGATGGGCGGCATCCCGACGAACTATCACGGCCAGGTCGTCGTCCCGAAGAACGGCAACCCGAACTCGATCGTCGAGGGGCTGTACGCGATCGGCGAGTGCGCCTGCGTGTCGGTGCACGGCGCGAACCGCCTGGGCACCAATTCGCTGCTCGACCTGGTGGTCTTCGGCCGTGCGGCCGGCAACCACATCGTCGAGGCGAAGTTCAAGGACCAGGGCTTCCGCGCACTCCCCGTGCAGGCCGGAGACGCGTCGCTGGCCCGCCTGGCCCGTCTCGACGGATCGAGCTCGGGCGAGAACACGCAGGACGTGGCCAACGGGATCCGGCGTGCGATGCAGACGCACTGCAGCGTGTTCCGCACCTCGGAGCTGCTGTCGGAGGGCGTGACGAAGATCATGGAGCTCTCCGAGCGCGCCGAGAACGTCCACATCAAGGACAAGTCGAAGGTGTTCAACACGGCGCGCGTCGAGGCGCTCGAGCTGGACAACCTCGTCGAGACCGCCAAGGCCACGATCGTGTCGGCCGAGGCCCGCAAGGAGAGCCGCGGCGCCCACGCGCACCGCGACTTCCCGAGCCGCGACGACGCCAACTGGATCAAGCACACGCTGTACTACAGCGAGGGCAACCGGCTCGACTACAAGCCGGTGAACATGAAGCCGCTGACGGTCGAGACCTTCGAGCCGAAGGCCCGGACGTTCTGAGGCGAGGAGCAGGAACCGAATGAACGCAGTCGTGAGCGCGCCCACCGGCGCCAAGGTCGCCACCCGGACCGTGCGGTTCTCGATCTACCGCTACGACCCGGACAAGGACGCCAAGCCCTACATGCAGGACCTGACGGTCGAGCTGCTGCCGACCGACAAGATGCTGCTCGACGCGCTGATGCGCATCAAGCAGGTCGCCGACGACTCGGTCGCGTACCGCCGCTCGTGCCGCGAGGGCGTGTGCGGGTCCGACGCGATGAACATCAACGGCAAGAACGGCCTGGCGTGCATCACCAACCTGCGCGACCTGAAGGAGCCGATCGTCCTCAAGCCGCTGCCGGGCCTGCCGGTCATCCGCGACCTGATCGTGGACATGACCCAGTTCTTCAAGCAGTACCACTCGATCAAGCCGTTCCTGATCAACGACACGCCGCCGCCCGAGAAGGAGCGCCTGCAGTCGCCCGAGGAGCGCAACGAGCTCGACGGCCTGTACGAGTGCATCCTGTGCGCGTGCTGCTCGACCAGCTGCCCGTCGTTCTGGTGGAACCCGGACAAGTTCGTGGGCCCGGCCGGCCTGCTGCAGGCGTACCGCTTCATCGCCGACAGCCGCGACCAGGCGACCAGCGCGCGTCTCGACGACCTCGAGGACCCGTACCGGCTGTTCCGCTGCCACACGATCATGAACTGCGTCGACGTCTGCCCGAAGGGCCTGAACCCGACGCTCGCGATCGGCAAGATCAAGGACCTGATGGTCCGCCGCGCGGTCTGAGCGACGCCAGGGCCCCCACGGTGCACGCGACCCTGCCGCCGCATCTTCCACCGGGTGCGCCGGCGGCCGGCCACCAGGACGATCCGGCCCGGCGTCGGCGGCTGCGCTGGCGCGCGCGCCGCGGCCTGCTCGAGAACGACCTGGTGCTGACGCGCTTCCTCGACGCGCACGAAGGGTCGCTGACGGACGGTGACGTGGCCGGGCTGGATCGGCTGCTCGATCTGTCCGACAATGAACTGCTCGACCTGATCCTGGCCCGCACCGAACCCGCCCCCGACCTCGCTCCCGAGTCGCTGCGGATGCTTGCGCGGCTTCGCGGCGCCTGACGCGCGCCCGGACCAGGACGATCGCCCCGATCACCCTAACCGACCCGATCCACTCCTTCCGCACGACTGCACAGGGCGAGCGATGAACTCCACCAAGAAAGCCACGCTGAGTTTCTCCGACGGCTCGCCGTCGATCGACTTCCCGATCTACGAGGGGACCGTCGGCCCCGAGGTGATCGACATCCGCAAGCTCTACGGGCAGACGGGCCGGTTCACGTTCGACCCGGGGTTCCTGTCGACCGCGGCGTGCGACTCGAAGATCACCTACATCGACGGCGACAAGGGCGAGCTGCTGTACCGCGGCTACCCGATCGAGCAGCTCGCGCAGAACTGCAACTACCTCGAGACCTGCCACCTGCTGCTGTACGGCGAGCTGCCGAACCGCGCCCAGCAGAAGGACTTCGAGTTCCGCGTCACGCGGCACACGATGGTCCACGAGCAGATGACGCGGTTCTTCCAGGGGTTCCGCCGCGACGCGCACCCGATGGCCATCCTCGTTGGCTGCGTCGGCGCGCTGTCGGCGTTCTATCACGACTCGCTCGACATCAACGACCCGGAGCACCGCCGGATTTCGGCGATCCGCCTGATCGCGAAGATGCCGACGCTCGTCGCGATGGCGTACAAGTACTCGAACGGCCAGCCGTTCATGTACCCGCAGAACAGTCTGTCGTACTCGGCGAACTTCATGCGGATGATGTTCGGCACGCCGTGCGAGGACTACGAGGTCAACGACGTGCTGGTGCGCGCGCTCGACCGGATCCTGATCCTGCACGCCGACCACGAGCAGAACGCCTCGACCTCGACGGTGCGGCTCGCGGGCTCCTCGGGCGCGAACCCGTTCGCCTGCATCGCGGCCGGCATCGCCACGCTCTGGGGGCCGGCGCACGGCGGCGCGAACGAGGCCTGCCTGCAGATGCTCGACCAGATCCAGGCGCAGGGCGGGGTCGCGAAGGTCGGCGAGTTCATCTCGCAGGTCAAGGACAAGAACTCCGGCGTGAAGCTGATGGGCTTCGGGCACCGGGTCTACAAGAACTACGATCCGCGCGCCAAGCTGATGCGCGAGACCTGCTACGAGGTGCTCGGCGAGCTCGGGCTCAACAACGACCCGCTGTTCGCGCTGTCGATGAAGCTCGAGCAGATCGCGCTCGAGGACGACTACTTCGTGGCGCGCAAGCTGTACCCGAACGTCGACTTCTATTCGGGCATCGTGCAGAAGGCGCTCGGCATCCCGACGTCGATGTTCACCTGCATCTTCGCGCTCGCGCGCACCGTCGGCTGGATCGCGCAGTGGAGCGAGATGATCTCGGATCCGGAGCAGAAGATCGGCCGGCCGCGCCAGCTGTTCGTCGGCGCCACCCGCCGCGACGTGAAGCCGATCGACCAGCGGTGATGGTGGAGCGGGGGTTTCGCCGAGCACTGCTCGGCGCCCGCGGAGCGGGTCGGACGCAAGTCCGAACCAGCGGCATGCTTGCCGCGCACTGCTGCGTCCCGGACGGGAATCCGCCGATAGGCGGCTGATCCCCCCCCGGCCCGATCAGCGATCGGACCCGCGCTTCCCCCGATCCGGCAGCAGCATGTCCGGCGGCGCGATCCGCAGCCGGACCTGCACCTCCGTGCCGACGCCGGGCTCGCTGCGCAGCGAGATCGCGCCGCCCTGCAGCTCCAGCACTTCCTTGGCGATGCTGAGCCCGAGCCCGGTGCCCGGGAGGTGCCCCGACGGGTCCGCCCGATAGAACCGCTCGAAGGCGCGCGCGCACTGTTCGGCGCTCATGCCGATCCCGTGGTCCGTGACGGCGACGACGACGGTGGGGCCGTCGGGGCCCGCCACGGTGCGCACCGCGAGGCGGACCGGCGAGCCGGGCGCCGAGTAGCGGCAGGCGTTCGACAGCACGCTGGTGATCGCCTGCCGCGTGCGATCGGGGTCCACGGCGACCTCGACGGCGCGCCCGCCGGCCTCGATGTCGACCTCGACCTCGCGCGGCGCCTCGACCGCGGCCAGGCCCTCGAGCGCGCCGTCGACCAGCATGCCCAGCGGCACCGGGTAGAGCACCGCCTCGCGACCGCGCCGCGCCTCGATCTTCGCCAGGTCGAGCAGGTCGTCGATCATCGAGGTCAGCAGCTTCGCCTGCGCGTGGATCGTCTTCAGCATCCGCTGGCGCTTCGGCGCGTCGAACTCGCGTGCGATCAGCAGCTCGGCGTAGCCGAAGACGCTGGCGAGCGGCGTGCGCAGCTCGTGCGCGGCCGTCGTCAGGAACTCGCTCTTCATCCGGTCGATCTCGGTCTCGCGGGTCACGTCGCGGAAGCAGAGCACCGTCTCGCCGCCGTGCCCGGCGTGCGTGCGCTCGGTGCACTGCAGGACCCTGCGCTGCGGCCGGACGAGCTCGAGCGTGCGCTGGCCTGACTCGGGCGCGGCGCGCGGCGCGTCGGGCATGTCGCAGTCCGCTGGCGCGCACGCGGCGACGAGCCGCACCTCGAACGCTTCGCGGGTCAGGCCGGCCAGTCCGGCCGCCTCCACGCCGAGCATCCCGGTCAGTGCCTCGTTGACGTAGACGAGCCGGCCGGTCGCGTCGAACAGCACGAACCCGTCCGGGCTCAGCGACATGACCGCGTCGAGCCGTGCGTTGCGCATCGCGAGCTCGCGTTCGGCCTCGGCCCGCGCGGTGACGTCGATCTGCACGCCGAGGTAGTGGCGCACGGTGCCGTCGGGGTCGCGCACCGGCGTGATGTGCAGCTCGTTCCAGAAGAGCGTGCCGTCGCGGCGGTAGTTGCGCAGTGTGACGGTCTGCGATCGGCCGTCGCGGATCGCATCGCGCAGCGCCCCGATCGCCGGCTGGTCGCGGTCGCGGCCCTGCAGGAAGGCGCAGTTGCGCCCCACCGCCTCGTGCGACGCGTAGCCGGTGATCCGGGTGAACGCCGGGTTCACATAGGTGATCGGGTTGCCGGGCAGGCGGGCCGAGGTGATGACGATGCCGCTCGCGCTGCTGTCGACCGCCTGCGAGAACAGCGACAGCATGGCCTCGGCCTGGCGCTGCTCGGTCAGGTCGCGGACCACGCAGGTCCAGCGCGCACCGACGACCGCGTGGGACTCGGCGATGGAGGCCTCGAGCGGGAACGGCGTGCCGTCGCGGCGGGCGCCATCGGTCTGCAGCCGCGCGATCCGGATCCGCCCGCCGCCCGCGACGATCGCGTCGGCCATCGCTTTCGCGATGCCGTCGTGGACGAGCGCGGGCACGAGCTCGCCGACCGGCAGGCCGGCGGCCTGCTCCGCGCTCACGCCGAACACCGACGACGCGGTGCGATTGCACAGCACGATCCGGCCGCTCGCGTCGAGCGCGAGGATCGCGTCGGGCATCAGGTCGAGCACGGCGAGCACCGGCTCGTGCCCGGCGGTGGCTGCGCTCGCCCCCGCGAGGGACGGCGTGGACACGCCCGTCACCGCACCGGCCCGGCGGCCGGCGTGCTCAGCATGGACGCCACCGTCTCGATCAGCGCGAGCGGGCTGAATGGCTTGGTCAGGTAGGCGTCGCAGCCCACCGCGGCGCCCGCGGCGCGGTCCGACTGCTGGCCGCGCGCGGTCAGCAGCACGACGCGAGTCCCGTCGAGCTCCGGCGTCGCCCGGATCCGCGCGCAGACCTGAAGGCCGTCGAGCTCGCCCGGCATCATGACGTCGAGCAGCACCACGTCGGGTCGCAGCGTCTGCGCGAGCCGCCAGCCGTCGCCGCCGTTGTCGGCGGTGTGCAGGTCGTGGCCCTCGAACTCGAGCGTCATCCGGATCAGCATCTGGATCTCGGGACGGTCCTCGACGATCAGGATCTTCGCGCTCATCGCCTCGTCTCCCTGCGGGCGGCCTGCTCGGCCGCGGCGGCGCGAAGGCCGCGCGAGGCGGCCGTCATCTTCGCGGGGTCGGCCGCGAAGCGTTGCGCCTGCTCGCTGTCCAGCTGCGAGACGCGGCACGACGCGCCGGTCGGCAGCTCGAGCACGACGACGGTGGTGTCGTCGTGCGCGTCCGCACCGATCCGCATCTGGCCGCCGTGCTGCTGCAGGAGCCGCTGCGAGAGGGGCAGGCCGATCCGCATCGCGGGCTCGCGCGAGCCCGCGGCGCGCTTGCCGGGGGCGGTGTCCGAGAACGGCAGCACCGTGCGGTCGCCGAGCGCGGGCAGGCGGCCCGTGCCGCGGTTGGTCACCCCCAGCATCAGGATGGGGCCCGACCGGCGCGCGCCGATCTCGGCCGTGCTCGCCGGCGCGTTGCCCGGCAGGTCGGCGCGGCCGTGACGCGGCGCGTTGTCCGGGCACTCGTGCACCGCTCGCGCGAGCCCGGGGCGGCTGCCGTAGATCGGAGGGAGGGCGCCGTCGAGACCGACCGTCGAGAAGTCACGCGCAGCGCACGCGCCGTCGGCTCGAGGTCGCGCCAGACCTCGGCGACCAGCTCGTGCACGACGATCCGGTCGTCGCCGACGATCTGGTCCGCGGTGAACGCATCGACGAGGGCGAGCAGCTTGCCCAGGCGGGAGGCGAGCTCGCGCGCGCTGTCGAGCGGGTCCGCGATCAGCGCCGCGCCGCGCTGGTTCCGACCTTCGATGACCGGGCCGTCGAGTCGGGCGGTCGCGCCCGACGCGCAGTCGACCGACAGCGCGAGCCGGGCCGGCAGCGCCAGCCGCCCGCCTGCGAGATCGCGCAGCATCTTCGGTACCGACGGATGCCGGGCCGGCGAGACGAGGTCGCCCGCCAGCCGCGTGCGCGCGGCCGGATTCGCGAAGGCCACCTTGCCTTCGGGAAGGAAGACCAGCACCGGCTGCTCGAGCACGTCGAGGAGGTTCTGCAGCATCGTCGCGTCCTGTCGGACCGGCTGTCCGCGGCGTCGCCTCGCGCGCCGAGCGGATCGGTCATGCCCAGTATCGGACAGGCGGAGGGCCGCGCGAGCGTGCCCCCGGGTGATGACCCGGGGGCACGCGTGAACGACCCGGGCGATCCGGTGACCGATTGCACGGCCCGGTGCGCTCAGGCCGCCGGCAGCCACAGGTCGACTTCGGTGCCGATGCCGGGCGCGCTGCGCAGCTCGATCCAGCCGCGCTGCGCGTCGACCAGCTCGCGGGCGATGGACAGGCCCAGCCCCTGGCCGGGGATGCGCACGGCGCCCGGGCCGCGCCAGAACGGATCGAACGCGCGCTGAGCGTGCGCGCGGGCGAGTCCCGGCCCGCGGTCGGCGACGGTGACGACGATGCGGTCGACCGCGCCCGCGCCCTCGTGCGGATCGGCCGCCTCGACGCGCGAGGCGACGCGCACCGGCGCACCGTGCGACGCATGGCGGCACGCATTGTCGATGACGCGCACCAGCGCCTCGCGGACCGGCTCGGGATCGACCGCGACGCGCGCGTCGCGCGCATGCAGCGCGACGCGGCAGAGTCGCCGTGCGTCGAGGTCACCGAGCGCGCGCAGCGCGGCGTCGACCAGCGCGCCGAGCACGACGCTGTCGGACGCCTGCGGAGCCTCGTCGTGGAGCGAGGGACGCAGCCCGCGCGGCCCGTCGAGCGGGCGCAGCGACACGAGGCACGCGGTGTCCGGATCCCTGTCCGGGCCGCAGCCCGAGGGCGCGGGCAGGAGGGTCACCGCCGCGAGGAACCGTTCGCCGTCGGCGCCGACTGACTCGGCGAGCAGCCGATGGACGCGCTGCGGCGCGCCCGGCACCGCGCCCGACTCCTCGACCCAGCGCAGCAGCCGCGGTGGCGTCAGCAGGGGCACGAAGCGCGACAGCGCGGGCCGCTCCGCCGCATCGTGCGACGGGCTCGCTGCGACTGCGAAGACGCGCCCGAAGGCGACGTTCGCGAACGCGACGCGCCCGGCCCCGTCGACGCCGACCAGCGCCTCGCCGCTCGCCTCGACCCATCGCAGCAGCGACGCGAGCGACGGCGCCGAAGCGTCGGACCAGCCCCGCGCGGCGAGCGGCGCGGGCCTGGCCGCGGGGCCGGGCGAGCCCGTCTCGCGCGGTCGGTCCTTCGTCGTCGTCGCCATCCTCGTCTTCCCTCCGGGCTCGATGCGCGGCCGCACGGACCGCTGTCATCGGTATCGGCGCGACGACGCGCGGCTTGAGCCCGCCGCAATGCGCCGAGCACCCGATCAGCGGCGCTGGAGCGGCGCTGTTCGTAAGATCCGCGCAAGGAGGGGCGTGCTAACATCGCACGATTCTGTCGGGACCCCGACCCCGGGTCGCGGGTCCGCACAGCAGCGTCCGCGGACCGGCCGGAGCCGGAATGCGGATGGGGGGCGCACGCGACCAACCCCCCGCACTTTCGACGAGAAACTCGTCCAGGGAGGTGAGGCGCGATGATGAAGGCATTCCAGTCCAGCTCGTACCTGTTCGGCGGCAACGCGCCGTACGTCGAGGAACTGTACGAGTCCTACCTGAACAATCCCGGCTCGGTGCCCGAGCAGTGGCGGCAGTACTTCGACACCATGCAGATGGTGCCGGCCGCCGACGGCAATCCCCAGACCCGCGACGTCGCCCACGCGCCGATCGTCCAGTCGTTCGCCGAGCGCGCCAAGGAAGGCACGCTGCAGCCCCGTGTGATGGGCGGCGACGCGGCCACCGCGCGCAAGCAGGTCTACGTCCAGCAGCTGATCGCCGCGTACCGCTTCCTCGGTTCGCGCTGGGCCGACCTCGATCCGCTCAAGCGCCAGGAGCGTCCGCCGATCCCCGAGCTCGAGACCGCGTTCTACGACTTCACCGAAGGCGACCACGCGAACATCTACTCGGCGGCCAACACCTTCTTCGGCTTCGAGAGCGCGCCGCTGCGCGAGATCGTCCGCGCGCTGCGCGAGACCTACTGCGGCACGATCGGCGCCGAGTTCATGTACATCAGCGACCCGGCGCAGAAGCGCTGGATCCAGGAGCGCCTCGAGAGCAGCCGCGCGCGCCCGAAGTACACCGCCGACAAGAAGAAGCGGATCCTCGAGAAGGTCACCGCGGCCGAAGGCCTCGAGAAGTACCTGCACACCCGCTACGTCGGCCAGAAGCGCTTCTCGCTCGAGGGCGGCGAGAGCTTCATCGCGTCGATGGACGAGATCGTCCAGCACGGCGGCAAGCAGGGCATCCAGGAGTTCGTGATCGGCATGGCCCACCGCGGCCGCCTCAACGTGCTCGTGAACACGCTGGGCAAGATGCCCAAGGACCTGTTCGCCGAGTTCGAAGGCCAGCACGCCGACGACCTGCCCTCGGGCGACGTGAAGTACCACCAGGGCTTCTCGAGCGACGTCTCGACGCACGGCGGCCCGGTGCACCTGTCGCTCGCGTTCAATCCGTCGCACCTCGAGATCGTCAACCCGGTCGTCGAGGGCTCGGCGCGCGCGCGCCAGGACCGGCGCGGCGACGAGGACGGCAGCGAGGTGCTGTCGGTGCTGGTGCACGGCGACGCGGCCTTCGCCGGCCAGGGCGTCGTCATGGAGACGCTGAACCTCGCGCAGACCCGCGGTTACGGCACCGGCGGCACGATCCACCTGGTCATCAACAACCAGATCGGCTTCACCACCTCCGACCCGCGCGACTCGCGCTCGACGATCTACTGCACCGACGTCGTCAAGATGATCGAGGCGCCGGTCTTCCACGTGAACGGCGACGACCCCGAGGCGGTGGTGTTCGCGACGGAGCTCGCGATGGACTTCCGCGCGACCTTCCGCAAGGACGTGGTCGTCGACATCGTCTGCTTCCGCAAGCTGGGCCACAACGAGCAGGACACGCCGGCGCTGACCCAGCCGCTGATGTACAAGAAGATCGGCCAGCACCCGGGCACCCGCAAGCTGTACGCGGACAAGCTCGAGGCGCAGGGCGTGCTGCAGCCCGGCGAGGGCGACGCGATGGTCAAGGGCTTCCGCGCCGCGATGGACGCGGGTCGCCACACCGTCGACCCGGTGATCTCGAACTTCAAGAGCAAGTTCGCGGTCGACTGGATGCCGTTCCTCAACCGCAAGTGGACCGACGCCGCCGACACCGCGGTGCCGATGGCCGAGCTGCGCCGGATCGCCGACAAGATCACCACCATCCCGAGCACGCTGAAGCTGCATCCGTTGGTCGAGAAGGTCGTGGCCGACCGCCGTGCGATGGGCCACGGCGACCTGCCGCTCGACTGGGGCATGGGCGAGCACATGGCGTTCGCGACGCTGCTCGCGTCGGGCTACGCGGTGCGGCTGTCGGGCCAGGACTCGGGTCGCGGCACGTTCACGCACCGTCACTCGGTGCTGCACGACCAGAACCGGGAGCGCTGGGATTCCGGCTACTACATCCCGCTCGAGCACGTCGGCGACAACCAGGGCCGCTTCACCGTCATCGACTCGGTGCTCTCGGAGGAGGCGGTGCTCGGCTTCGAGTACGGCTACGCGACCGCCGAGCCGAACGCGCTGGTGATCTGGGAAGGCCAGTTCGGCGACTTCGTCAACGGCGCGCAGGTCGTCATCGACCAGTTCATCTCGTCGGGCGAGACCAAGTGGGGCCGTGCCTGCGGCCTCACGATGATGCTGCCGCACGGCTACGAGGGGCAGGGCCCCGAGCACTCGTCGGCGCGGCTCGAGCGCTTCCTGCAGGCGTGCGCCGAGCACAACATGCAGGTCTGCCAGCCGACGACGCCCGCGCAGATCTTCCACCTGCTGCGCCGGCAGATGATCCGGATGTTCCGCAAGCCGCTGGTGATCCTGACGCCGAAGTCGCTGCTGCGGAACAAGGAGGCGGTGTCGTCGCTGCAGGACCTCGCGCGCGGCGGCTTCCAGACCGTCGTCGGCGAGACCGACGCGTCGATCGACGGGAAGGGCGTGAAGAAGGTGGTGCTCTGTACCGGCAAGGTCTACTACGACCTGCTGGTCGCGCGCCGCGAGCGCGAGCTCAAGGACGTCGCGCTGCTGCGCATCGAGCAGCTCTATCCGTTCCCGCACAAGTCGCTCGAGGCGGAGCTGAAGAAGTTCCCCGCGGCGACCCAGGTCGTCTGGTGCCAGGACGAACCGCAGAACCAGGGCGCCTGGTTCTTCGTGCAGCACCACATCCAGGACGCGCTGAAGGACGGGCAGCGGCTGTCGTACGCCGGCCGCCCGGCGTCGGCCTCGCCTGCGGTCGGCTACTACGACAAGCACTACGCCCAGCAGAAGGAGCTGCTCGTCGCGGCCCTGGGCGACGCTCCGAAACCGAAAACCAAGAAAGCCTCCTGAGCAACCCCATGGCCCTCATCGAAGTCAAGGTCCCCCAGCTCTCCGAGTCGGTCGCCGAGGCGACGCTGCTGCAGTGGCACAAGAAGCCGGGTGACGCGGTCGAGCGCGACCAGAACCTGATCGACATCGAGACCGACAAGGTCGTGCTCGAGCTGCCCGCGCCCGAGTCGGGCGTGCTCGCCCGGATCGTCAAGGGCGACGGCGGCACGGTGGTCTCCGGCGAGGTCATCGCCGTCATCGACACCGAGGCCAAGGCGGGTGCGGGCGCCGCGCCGGCCCCGGCCCCGGCTGCGGCGCCGGCCCCCGCG
>Ga0315899_10000289_pt1 | contig 63030 bp, 50 predicted proteins | sample LakEriMetagenome_2_FD_203518 | JGI IMG/M metagenome (GOLD analysis project Ga0315899, IMG submission 203518) | Freshwater fungal communities from buoy surface, Lake Erie, Ohio, United States - Buoy 4 MA112 | ecosystem: Environmental > Aquatic > Freshwater > Lake | place: USA: Lake Erie, Ohio... | reverse complement strand
AAGCCTAGCAAGTCGATCTTGAATGGTGTTGGGTGCGAATCCGAGATGAAGCATCAACGTAATGCACGTTATACAATTCTCGACCGATGCTTTGTCGCGAAACGGCAATTGAAACTCGAGCAGGAGTTCGTTCCATTTCAATTCGATCGTTGCGCTGGTTGCTGTGCTTGCTCGAGTCGCGTGCTCCGCAGTTGGTGTGCGTAGTATTGTTTTCGTGGCAAGCCAAGGTTGAATGAGCGCGGCGATGTCGCCATCTTCCGGACAAATCACCACAGGACAATGCGCAAAGAGATTCAGCTTTTCGCCAATGAGTTGACGCTTGCTCAAAAAGTTCTCGCTGTGCGCCGAGCCAATCGATGTGAAGATGCCGATAGTTGGCGCAATAATTTTCGCCAGCTCATCCATTTCACCGGGCATCGAAATGCCTGCTTCGAAGAAGGCGAGCGTATGCACGGATTCCATATTCCAAACGGAAAGCGGAACACCTATTTGCGAGTTATAGCTTTTGGGACTGCGCACAATGTTGAAGTCGTCGCACAGCAATTGATTGAGCCATTCCTTGACAATTGTTTTACCGTTGGAACCCGTTATTCCCACTACAGGAATTGTGTGTTTTTTGCGATGCGCAGTTGCCACCAACTGCAGCGCCTTCACGCTGTTTTTGACAACAACGACGTTTGCTTTGGGCAACCGCGCTAAGTCGGGAAGTTGTTCAACGACAAAGTTCCGGACGCCCGCTTGGTAAGCGTCGCTGACGTATTTGTGTCCGTCATTGCGCTCGCTGCGAATGGCGAAGAATAGTCCGTCGCTCGCATGGGTTAGTTTGCGACTATCAATCAGTAAACGTTCGATAATGAGATTCTCGCGCTCCTGCGCTAGTGTGCCGTCAGCAATTTTGGCGATATCATGAATGGAAAAGCTCATGTGTTTTCCTCTTTGTCTTCCTGTTTACGCTGCTGCATGGCTTGAGTGTAGGCCACACGCGAAAGGGGTACGTACGATTCCTTTTCGCCGAGTTGCACAACGGAATCACCGGGCACATGGCGATAGCTGTAGTTGGCCAGGTTTCCTGTTTGCACACAGATGGCGTGCACCTTCGTCACAAACTCGGCAATGGCCAGCAAGTGCGGCATGGGCCCAAAAGGTCTACCCATATAATCCATGTCGAGGCCGGCGATGATTACACGAATGCCCTGATTGGCGAGTTGGTTGCACACCTCCGGTAGACCATCATCAAAGAATTGTGCTTCATCAATACCAATGACTTCAACGTCACTGGTGAGGAGTAAAAGTTGAGAGGAATGATCCACCACAGTGCTGCGAATGGAAGTTTGGTTGTGGCTAACGACGTCTTCCTCATGGTAGCGGTTGTCAATACGCGGCTTGAAAATCTCGACCTTCATTTTGGCGAACTCAGCGCGGCGCATGCGGCGAATGAGTTCTTCCGTTTTCCCGGAAAACATAGAGCCGCATACGACTTCAATCCACCCCTGACGGCGACCGCGATTATCGGTGTTTTCTAAAAACATCTCTTGTTGGCAACTTAGCGAGCGCAAAATAGCAATTGAATAGGCTATGGGCTGTGTCTATTTTTTGCAAAAAAGCTAATTAGGGTGTTCTTTTGCGGGTGAAATAAATCAGGATACCATGGGACGCATATTTGAAACCCGAAAGCATAAGATGTTTGCGCGCTACGACAAGATGGCTAAGGCCTTCACGCGCATCGGTAAGGACATTGTGATGGCTGTTAAATCGGGCGGTCCCGATCCAAACAACAATCCGCGTTTGCGTCAGATTATGAACAACGCGCGAGGATTGAACATGCCTAAAGACCGCGTGGAGTCTGCTATCAAGCGCGCTAGTGATAAAGATAATTCCAACTACGAAGAGATTGTGTACGAAGGCTACGGCCCTTATGGCGTGCCGATTTTGGTGGAAGCTGCAACCGATAACCCTACGCGCACGGTTGCCAACGTCCGTTTATACTTCAACCGTTCCGGTGGTGCGCTAGGTACCAGCGGATCGTTGAGTTTCGTATTCGACCGCAAAGGAGTTTTCCGACTCGACCCCGCCAACGTAGCGAATCCGGAGGAGCTCGAACTTGAATTGATTGATGCAGGATTGGAATCGATGGAGGTGGATGAAACCGAGATTATTCTCTACTCAGCCTTTACCGATTTCGGCAACATGCAGAAGGCGTTGGAAGAGCGCAACATCATCGTGAAGAAGGCAAGCCTGGAGCGCATTCCGAATTCATATGCCGAACTCAATGAAGAGCAAACCGATGAGATTTTGGAGCTCATTGAGAAAATTGAAGAGGACGATGACGTGCAGGCAGTTTACCATAACCTGAAGTAGTGTCATGGCTCCCGATTGTGGTTGAGGGGGACATTTGTGTTAAACTTGTAGTAACATTTGGCGTCTACCCCGCCCGACCATGACCGACCTTAATACCATTTTGAATCGTTTTGAACCCATTTCACTCCAGGAAATGGATGGTGTTCGGCTGATGAATCGCACCGATACCAAGTTCTTGGTCAGTCGATTGCAGCTGGAAGGATTACTCCAACAGTTGGGTCCCGACTACCGTGTTCTGGAAGTAGAGGGCGTTCGTTTGAATCGTTATCAAACACTTTACTACGACACCGCTGATTTTCGCTGTTATCGCCAACACCATAACGGCAAGCGTAATCGGTTTAAAGTGCGCAAGCGGGAATATGTGGAAAGCCATGTTTCCTATTTGGAATACAAGGAGAAGACCAACAAAGGCCGCACGATAAAAAGCCGAATCAAATTGGATGGGTTGCACGATGAACTGAATCCGACGGAAAGCAAGTTCATCGACGAACGCACGGGCAGGCATCGCGAGTTTGAACCTAAACTTTGGAATAGCTTTGAGCGCATCACGCTGGTCAATATTGCCGCCGGCGAACGTCTCACGATCGACACAGATATTGCTTTTCGCATGGGGCATCAAGAGGCATCGCTTCCTGACTTGGTGATCCTAGAAGTAAAGCGTGACGAGCAAAGCGGAGCTTCGGAGGTTCTCCGGCAATTGAAACATCAGCTGGTTCGTCCGGAATCGATGAGCAAGTACTGCCTCGGTGTAGCCTTACTGTATCCCGAAATGAAGTCGAACAACTTCAAACAGAAATTATTGAAAATCGAAAAAATCAAATTGGCTTATGTTGCTTGATTGGAGTGAGATAGTGTTTCGAATGCAAGACGCGGTTCCTGCATTGGATCCCACATTGGTAGATGATACCGAAAAGTTTAAACCGCTTGGTGGCCTGAAGTTTTTTAACGGGGAGGATTTGCTGGGCTTGGTTATCCGAATGCTGTTGCATTTGTCTTTTGTCTTCGTGTTGGTGCGTCTCATTTATTACCCTATCGCAAAAAGAAAGGATTTTCTTTTCACCTACTTCTTGTTTAGCATATCCATCTTCACGATGTGTTTTTTGCTTGAAAGCGTGAAGCTGGAGATGGGATTTGCGCTCGGTTTGTTTGCCGTTTTCGGAATTATTCGTTACCGGACCGATGCGATTCCAATCAAGGAAATGACCTATCTCTTCATCGTGATTGGCATGTCGGTGATGAACGCGCTGATCAATAAAAAAATATCCATTGCGGAATTGATGTTCGCTAACGTGGCTATTCTTGCGATGACTTACGGTTTGGAGCACGTTTGGCTCCTGCGCCACGAGTCGCAGAAGTTGGTGGTGTATGAGAAGATTACACTCATTCAAAAAGGCCGTCGTGCGGAGTTGATTGCTGATCTCGAGGAGCGAACAGGCATCAAAATCAATCGCGTTGAAATTGGCAAAATCGATTTCTTGCGCGATACGGTGATGGTGAAGATTTACTTCTATGAGGACCAACAGGACGGGCATATAGACGAAACGTTCTCTTCCGGATTCAACAATTGATTCAAATGAAAGCAAGTTATTTTCTGTTGACGATTGTCTTGATGTCGGCGCTCGCCGCATGTAAGAAGGAAGCGGGTGATGGCGGCAACTCGTCCATCAAGGGCAAGATTACAAGGGAGCTTCGTGTGGTGCTCAACAATCCGGGAACAGCCGTTGGTACTTTTCCTGCGGCTGATGAGGATGTCTACATTATTTATGGCGATCATGTGTCGCCCGACGATCGGGTTCAAACGAACTATGACGGCGAGTATGAGTTTTTATATCTGCGTCCGGGTAAGTATAAGGTCTACACATTTTCGATGGACACCAATTCTGTTGCAGTTCCATGGGATGAAGAACACATGACGGTGCTTCAGGAGTTGGAGATAACAGACGGCAATCAACGGCTCGATGCAGCCGACATGACTATTTATGATGCGAATTAGTCTTGTCATCGCACTATCGATTATCGCTATAGGCCTTCGCGCTCAAACCAAGGATGCAGGGCTTTGGATGGATGTTGGTTTTAGCCATGAGGTGGGTGAGCGATTTGAATTGACGATTAGCCCGGAGATACGATTTGATGAGAACCTGACCCGATGGTCAAGGTTGTTTGCAGATGCGGCAATTGAATACAAGCACAACAAGCATATTTCTCTGTCCGCGGCTTATCGTGCTGGCGTAGCGAATGATGGGGTCTACATAGACGGAAGGCATCGCATGCAGTATGGATTTGGTTTAAAGGAGAAGTGGAATGACTGGTCCGTTCAATTTCAATCGCGCATTCAGTTCGCTTTAAATGCTGCTTGGAGTGATGCCGATGTTGATTTCAATACAACCTGGCGCAATCGGTTGACGGTCAAATATGGCGGGCTGAAGAAAACGGACCTAGCCACCTCCTACGAAATATTCAATGCGGTCTCTGCCTATCAAAACCTGGCTTTCACGAATTGGCGTTGGACAGCTCAGTTGACGCGCAAAATCCATAAAAAGCAAAGCATTGCGCTTGGTTATCTCATTCAGCGTGACCTCACTGAATCCCCGCAGCATCTGGATTATGTTTTTTTGCTTTCGTATAAGGTGGATTTGTAGTGCTACATTCGCGGCGCAAAATTCCTCCTAAACATGTCGAAAAAAATTACCTCAGCCCTTATTTCCGTATTCGATAAAACCGGTCTGGAGCCCATCGTGCAGCGCATGATGGAGCTAAACATTACGATGTACAGCACAGGTGGCACGCAAGAGTTTATTGAAAAGCTCGGAGGAACAGTGGTTCCGGTTGAAGAACTCACCGGTTATCCCAGCATTTTGGGCGGACGCGTGAAAACGCTTCATCCGAAAGTCTTCGGAGGAATTTTGAATCGCCGCGAAGATGCCGGGGATCAGGCGCAAATTGCGGAATACGAGATTCCGAATATTGATTGCGTAATCGTGGATCTCTATCCGTTTGAAAAGACAGTCGCAAGTGGCGCATCACACGAAGACATCATTGAAAAGATTGATATCGGAGGAATCGCGTTAATTCGAGGCGCAGCTAAGAATTATGATGATGTTGTGATCGTGCCTGCGCAACGCTATTACGCGCATCTGCTCAACATACTGACGCAGCAAGCGGGTGAAAGCACCATTGAACAGCGCCGTGAATTGGCTCGCGAGGCATTCAACGTTTCATCGCATTATGACGGGAAGATCTATTCGTATTTCCTCGGTGAAGAGCCGGGTTCATTGAAGATCAGCGAGAACAACTTTCAGGTACTGCGCTATGGCGAAAACCCGCATCAGCGCGGTGTTTTCTATGGCGACATGGATGCGTTGTTTACCAAGCTCAATGGCAAGGAACTATCCTACAACAATTTGCTCGATGTGGATGCTGCAGTGAATTTGATTGATGAATTCGCGAACGACGCTCCAACATTTGCTATCCTGAAACACAATAATGCCTGTGGTATTGCTACTCGCCCGACGATGAAGCAAGCGTATGAAGTAGCGCTGGCCTGCGACCCTGTCTCGGCTTTTGGTGGTGTGCTCATTGCAAATGGGCCAATCGATTTGGCAACGGCTGAGCTCATTCATTCCTTATTCTGTGAGGTTATCATCGCTCCGGCCTATGATGAAGCAGCTGTGGAATTACTTAAGCAGAAGGCCAATCGCATCATCTTGGTGCGCAATCAAGTGATCATGCCGAAGCATCAAGTTCGCACAGCATTGAACGGATATTTATTCCAGGATAAAGATGCTCATTCGGAGACGGTCTCCGATTTTAAACTGGTGACCACCGCGCAAGCAACCGATGAGCAGCTTCGCGACTTGGTGTTTGCGAATCGCATTGTAAAGCATACCAAGAGTAATACCATCGTGTTGGTAAAGAATGGCCAGCTCTGCGCCAGCGGCACAGGACAAACTTCGCGCGTGGATGCTTTGCGTCAGGCCATTGAGAAAGCGCACGCATTTGGAATCGATTTGAAGGAATCGGTGATGGCCAGCGATGCGTTCTTCCCATTTCCCGATTGCGTCGAGATAGCGAAAGATGCCGGCATTACGGCTGTGGTTCAGCCCGGCGGATCGATCAAAGACCAGCTTTCAACAGACTACTGCAATGCAAATGGAGTCGCTATGTATATGACAGGGGTGAGACACTTTAAGCATTAGGATTATAGGTGTGTAGGATTGCAGGATTATAGTTCAATAACCTGCAAAGTCTAACGAGAGAATTGCATAAATGAAAAAGCCCGGCTAAACAGCCGGGCTTTTTTATTCGCCACTAGTCATTCGCCACTAGTCACTATTAATTCTTCTGCACACGCACACTCTTCACTTCGTTATTCGAGTGAATATTGAGTGTGTACAATCCTTGTGCGATAGCACCAAGATCTACCGTTGTTGTTGAAGCATTCGGGTTGAACGTAGCAACACGCTTACCGGTGATATCCACAACTTCGATGAGTTGAATAGCCGCGCCTTCACTCTGTGCGATGGTAATCATACCATTGGTCGGATTCGGGTAAACGCTGTAGAACGCGCTGATCTCATCCACAGAAGTAACACCTTCGCATTCGCAATTAGCGTTGTATGCATCGTCGGTAGTGTTGGCGTCACCGTCGTCGCAAGCATCACCAACGAAGTAGCATGAACCATCATCGGTGTTAGCGCTCATGTCGTAGTTACAGGCATCCATGTTGGTACATCCCAGCATTTCAATGAATGTTCCTATACAACCGCAATCCAAATCAAGCACGTCATTCAGTGTCTCAGGATTTCCATCATTGCATGGGTCACCTGGGAATGCGCAGCTGAAATCCTCAAACTGTGCGAGTGCATTGTAGTTACAGGCCAATTGGTCGGTGCAACCGGCAATCAGACCGGTGCAAATACAATCGATACTGTATGCATCGCTAACGGTGTTCGGATCGTTGTCGTCGCAAGGGAAGCCGGGAAGGATGCAAGATCCGTCTTCGGTATTCGCGTCAGGGTTGTAGTTACACGCTTCAATAGCGGTGCAACCGAGGACTTCTACAAATACCTCGCCTTCACAAACGCAATCGGCATTGAGAACGTCGTTGATTGTATTGATATCACCATCATCGCAAGTGCTGCCTACAACAATACAGGTTCCGTCTTCAATCGTTGCCAAAGCGTTATAGTTACAAGCAAGCGCATCCATACAACCGAGGATCTCACCGTTGTCAACGCCTTCGCATCCGCAGCTGGCGGTAATTACATCGTTATCGGTAGTAAGGTTGTTGTCATCACAAGGATCACCAACAAAGAAGCAGTCTCCATTATCAATTACGGCCTCAGCGTTATAGTTACAAGCCTGATCGTTCATACAACCGGTTAACGTACCTACACACTGACAATCGGCGGTAAGCATATCGTTGATGGTGTTAGCGTCGTTATCGTCGCAATCATAACCGGGGAGTTCGCAAGAACCGTCTTCGATGGTAGCAAGGGAGTCGTAGTTACAAGCCTCCATAGCTGTGCAGCCGGGGATACCGGTAATGGTGTCGCCTAGGCAAACGCAATCGGCAGAAAGTGTTTCATTGATTGTGAAGATATCGTCGTCCTGGCATGGTGCACCTGGGAATATGCAAGAGTTGTCGTCGAGTACGGCAGCAGCATTGTAGTTGCATGCACCAGCATCTGTACAACCAAGCACGTCACCTGTGCAAGCGCAGTCATTCGTATAGGCGTCGTTTACGGTAAGGTCATTAAGATCGTCGCAAGGGTAACCAGGCAATTCACATGATCCGTCCTCAATGGTAGCTTCAGGATTGTAGTTGCATGCTTCAGGTGCGGTGCAACCTTCAACGAAGATTTGCGGTTCACCGGCACAAGTGCAATCGATTTGAATGACGTCATTGAAAGTTTCAATGTTATTGTCTTCGCAAGGTGCGCCTACAAATAAGCAAGAACCGTCATCGATTGTTGCATCCATGTTGTAGTTGCAAGCAGTCATTTCCATGCAGCCGCCGATAAGACCGGTATCCTCACCGACACAAACGCAGTCAGCTCCGAACAAATCGTTGATAGTGGTTACATCGCCATCGTCGCAGGGTTCACCGGGGAACTGGCAAGAACCATCATCGATGACAGCGTCCATGTTGTAGTTGCAAGCATCGGGAGTTGCGCAGCCATTCAACAGACCTGCACAAACGCAATCGGCTGAGAGCACATCATCGCTGGTCGCGGCATTGTTGTCGTCGCAAGGGAAGCCGGGAAGTTGGCAAGAACCATCTTCAAGGGTAGCCTCAGGATTGAAATTGCAAGCCTCAGTAGCTGTGCAACCGGGGATTTCCGGAATCACACCGAAACAAACGCAATCAGCGCTGTAGATATCGTTTTCTGTTTGTCCAATTCCATCATCACAAGGGTCGCCGGGGAAGTAGCAGCTGCCGTTGTCAAGGTCGGCTTCAGGGTTGTAGTTGCAAGCCGCAGGCTCGATGCAACCGAGCAAAATTCCGGCACAAACGCAGTCAGCACCGAGCAAGTCATTTTCGGTCTCAGGGTTGCTATCATCGCAAGGGAAGCCCGGCAATTCGCAAGTCCCATCGTCTACAGTTGCTGCCGAGTTGTAGTTACAGGCTTCGGCGGCAGTGCAACCCAATATTTCAGTAACGGTTTCGCCAAGGCAAACGCATTCTGCGGTATACTGGTCGTTCTGTGTAAAAACGTCACCGTCATCACAAGCGTCGCCTGTAAAGGCGCATGAACCGTCGTCAACCATAGCAGCGGCGTTGTAGTTACAAGCCATCATTTCAGTGCAGCCGATGAGATCGCCGGCACACACACAATCTGCGCTATAGAGGTCATTTGTAGTCATGTCATCGCCATCATCACATGGCTCACCCGGGAAAATGCAAGAGAAATCCTCTTCCACTGCCTCAGGATTGAAATTACAGGCGTCTACAGCAGTACAACCGGTAATGGAGCCTGCACAAACGCAATCACCATTGATAAAGTCAATGGTTTCAGGGTTGCCGTCATCGCAAGGAAAGCCGATGTACAAGCAAGAGCCGTCATCTTCAGTAGCATTCAAATCGTAATTACACGCGCCTGGAGCTGTGCATCCTGCAATGGCGGCCGCTCCCCAAAGGTTTACGCCATTCTCAGTGCCTGTGCCATTGTAGACCCAAGGACCGCTGCCGGTGAGGAAAGTGCCTTCCACCCAGAGCATAGCGCTTACGGCGATGTTCTCGCGGCCTTGGCCACCGTCACCGTACTGCATGAAATCCACCATCAAAGACGGATCAGCAAATGAACCTCCTGATAAATAAAGACCGAGATCGCTGGCATTTGTATTGAATCCGGAAGAGGCATTCCACTGAATGGTAACCTCTTCATCAGTCAATAATGCATAGTCACCGGAAACAATCGAAACGAACATCGAATTCAGATTCGCATATTCGAACAATGCGCACAGGCGATAACTGCTGATGTCAGTGGCAGCGCCAAAATTTTTGATGGTAATGTGTTGATTGGCCGGATCAACGGAAACCATGCGAACTTGCGCCGTTAATGGCGAGAATGCAAGCATGGCAAGGCACAGAAATGCGTAAAATAATTTCATGGTAAATGATTTAGTGCGGCTAAGTTCTCACATTACGCCCGGTTGACCACTAGATACTACGTTAAAGTTTTGAAGAGTATAGGTTTAATAGCTTCTGAATTGTTGGCGATTCGGTGAGAATTCACTCCAGCATGCCACTATTTTAGCGCTGAAGCCGTATCACGGAGGACCGAAACCCAACTTAATCACTGATTATCAACAGTGTAAAATTCTCTTGGTTTTGTAACCGAACTTTTTATTTTCGCGTCACGTACTACGAACGATTACGCTAACAAATTACGACTATGTATTGGACACTAGAATTGGCCTCATATCTTGAAGATGCACCTTGGCCTGCGACAAAGGATGAGCTCATCGATTTTGCGATGCGCACAGGAGCTCCGCTGGAAGTGGTGGAGAATCTGCAGCAGATAGAAGATGATGAAGAAGTATTTGACACCATCGAAGACATTTGGCCGGATTACCCGACCAAAGAAGACTTCTTCTTCAATGAAGATGAATATTGATCAGACTACATAATGAAAGTCCCCGTTAGTTCGGGGATTTTTTATTTGCGCGGAATCCAGGGCTTTTCTTCAGCACCTAATTCTTGCGACAGCATGCGTGAGAGAACGAAGAGGTAATCGCTTAATCGATTGAGGTACTTCAATCCAATTTCAGGTACGGGCGATTGTTCGGCAAGGAACACCACACTGCGCTCAGCTCTTCTGCAAATACAGCGGGCGACGTGGCAATGAGACACTGCGATATGTCCTCCGGGTAAAACAAAGTTTCGCATTTCCGGCAGGCGCTGGTCCATATCATCCATAGCTGTTTCGAGTGCTTCAATATCGCCGTCCGCTAATTCAGGCAAATTCATTTTACCGATATGTTCCGGGTCTAGGGCCAGATGACTACCTAAGGTGAACAGACGTTCTTGCACGGCAAGGATGAAGTCAGCATGTTCTGTATTGGATGCAAGATCCCGTAAAATCCCCAAATACGAATTCAGCTCGTCGACGTTGCCATAAGCTTCGATTCTACTGTGGTGTTTGGGAACACGCGCGCCACCTAGCAGTCCGGTACTGCCATCGTCGCCTTTACGGGTATAAATCTTCATGGTTCAAAGTTATGTCTGAACCCGCTTAATCACTTCCTTTGCAGCGGTAAAAAGCCACGATTCATGATTTACGGTAAACAGGAGCGTTATGACAGGGCCTATTTGAGGATGGCGGTTGAGTGGGCGTCACTTTCTCACTGCACGCGCAAAAAAGTTGGCGCCATACTCGTGAGAGACAACATGATTATCAGTGATGGCTACAACGGCACTCCAAGCGGCTTTCCAAATGCCTGTGAGGATGAGAACGGCGATACACATTGGTATGTGCTGCATGCAGAAGCAAATGCTATTTTGAAAATCGCGCGTTCATCCAACGATGCCAAAGATTCTACGCTCTACATCACCTTGTCTCCCTGCAAGGAATGTTGCAAATTGATTCTACAAGCGGGAGTAAATCGATTGGTCTACATGCATGAATACAAAGACACGACGGGTTTGGATTTCCTGCGAAATGCAGAACTTGAAATTGTTCAAATACAGGATGTAATTTGAACCGACGTTAAAATTTTCAACCCCATGTAGTCAGGCCTGTTTATTACCGTTAATTTGTTGCCTGCGTCAACGCAAGTTATCCATGCAAGAATCAACCAACGATATTTATTCAATAGGCACAGAGCAGCCTCCGGCGAAGAAACCATCGCCAGTGCAACCGTTACTTTTTGCGCTTACGTTGATTGCCGGGATGTTCATTGGCACCAACCTCGGCGATAAGAATCTCTTACAAGTTAAGCCCGCGGTGGAGCAGAATGCCAATAAATTGGTTAGTCTGATTGACTTTATCGAAGACAATTACGTGGATAGCGTCAACAAGCAACAACTCATTGAAGATGCGATTGCCAGCGTGCTCAAGAATTTGGATCCACATAGCTACTACATGGGTTCTGAAGAGGTCGCACTCGAGAAAGAGCGCATGAAAGGCGAGTTCAGTGGTGTTGGAATAGAGTTTTTAATCATGCGCGATAGCTTGATGGTTGTGAAGACCATCAAGGATGGTCCGTCAGCAAAGGCCGGCCTGCAATCAGGGGACCGTATCGTTACGGTTAATGGTGTCGAGATTTCAGGCAAAGAACTCGACGGCGACAAGGCGCAAAAGCTTCTCAAGGGTAAGCAAGGCAGCGAAGTCAAAGTAGCCGTTATGCGTCCGGGTAGCAAGGGATTGCAGGAGTTTACAATAGAGCGAGGCAGTATTCCGATTGAGAGCGTTACGGCGTCATTCATGGTAAATGACAGCGTAGGCTACATTAAAGTGGATCGGTTCGCTGAGAAGACCTACGATGAATTTATGGCTGCTGCTGAGAAGCTTGAAGACGATGGCTGTTCATCGCTCATCCTGGATTTACGCGGCAACGGAGGTGGATTATTGAATCAAGCGGCCGAGATTGTAGAGGAGTTTTTGCCGGAAGGGCGCACGATTGTCAAGACCCGCGGCATGCACACGGGGGAAGACGAGATTCGTTCGGGTAAGGAAGGAAAGTACAAGAAGTTTGATGTTGTTATATTGATAGATCAAACTTCCGCCTCAGCAAGTGAAATTGTAGCAGGGGCTTTACAGGATTGGGATCGTGCCGTCACCGTGGGAAGACGTTCTTTCGGAAAAGGCCTTGTCCAACATGAAATGGAACTCGCCGACAACAGCGCACTCCGTTTGACAGTCGCCCGTTATTACACACCAACCGGTCGTTGTATACAAAAGCCTTACGGAGACTCTATCAATTATGAGGATGATTTCCAGAAGCGTTTGGAGACAGGTGAGCTGACTTCTGCCGACAGTATTCATTTCCCGGATTCGTTGCTTTTTAGAACCCCGGCGGGCCGATTGGTTTATGGCGGAGGCGGCATCATGCCGGATGTGTTTGTTCCAATCGACAGCATCTATTTTTCCGGACTTCTGTCGGACATCGCATACAGCGGCATCATCCGTAACTACTGTTTCAACTATCTCGATGATCATCGCAAGGAGCTGACGAAGTTTAAAACGGCAGATGATTTCATTGACGACTTCTCCGTGAGTGAAAGCATGATTAATGGTCTTGTATCCCTAGCCGAAAAGGAGAAGATCAAAGTCAATCGCACTGTACTTAAGAAAATCACACCTCAATTACGCATGCGCATTAAAGGACAGCTTGCTCGCAGCTTGTTCGATGATACTGCTATGGTAAGAGTTTCGCTGGAAAGCGACCCGGATTTCAAGCGGGCGCTTCAGGTCGCTGCGGAATATCGCGCGTTCGCAGCCGTAAAGAAGTGAATTATTCGTTGAAAGCGCAGACTCGCTTCAACCACTCAATGGCCTCCGAGCGACATTCGATGTGTCCCATGTGTCCCGCTGATTCTGCGGTATGCAACGAAGCGCCGGGCAGCGCTAGCAGTTCTTCGTTCATCAATTCATAGGCAATTGACTTGTCTTGTTTCCCCAGAAAATAGTGAATCGGAAATGCTGCCGTTGATAGAAAGCCAATGTTATTCGGCCGTTGAATCATGACTTCCTGAGCGGCTTCAATACAGGCTACCGAGATATCCTGCTTGGCCTGTTCAATCATCGTTTCGAGTTCTTTCCGCAAGCGTGTTTGATTGTCTTCAGCGAGTGTGTTGCGCAACATGGTGGCCAGATAAAGGTCTTTATTTTGCGCAGCAGTGGCCTTGGCGCGCTTACGGTCTTCAATCTTTTCCGGAGAATCCGTGCCTGCTTTAGAGTGAAAAAAACCAAGAGCCTGAATACGGCCAGGTACCATTCGCACCAGTGTAGAGGCGAGGTATCCACCCATGGAGTGACCGACAACAATTAAGGGGAGATTATCGTCGGGAATTTGCTGCAAAAGGGCTTCGCAATAGGATTCAGCGGTGCGTATGACGGGTATTTCCGGATGATTGCCGTGACCGGGAATGGAGGGCGTGCTAGTAAACAGGGTGTCGTCAGACCAACCGGTCAACATATCTTCCCACATGTTCGGCCGTTCGGTAAAGCCGTGAATAAGAACCAAGCGACGTGCAGCACTCATACGGATTCTGCAACTACTTCCTCAACGATATCGGGCATTTTGGCTTTGAGCAAATTTTCAATGCCACCCTTTAACGTGGCTGTGGAAGATGGGCAGCCGCTGCATGATCCTTTCAATTGCACATAGACTTTCTTATCACGGTAGGCCATGAAATCAATCGCACCTCCATCGCTTTCTACAGCAGGACGGACGTATTCATGCAAAAGGAATCGGATTTCATCGTCGTACTCCGTGGGCTCGAAACCACTGTAGTCCATTGCATCTTTTGTGGAGGAGTCGGTGTCATTTCCTACGGATGCTTCTCGTGTTCTGTTGACCAAATCTGCGGGCACCGCGCTAACGGCAACGGCATTATCCATCAGCCATTCACGGATGTATTCGCGAAGCTGTTGCACAATCATTTCCCAGCCCAGAGATTCATCTTTGAGCACGGTAACATAGTTTCCGCTGATGAAAACACTCGTCACAAAAGGGAAGTTGAACAGCTCTTCGGCGAGCGCAGAGGAGCCTTTGGCTTCTGACTTACTTCTGTATTCGACTTGAAGACCGCCGGTGATGAGCGCGCGGTCAGCAACAAACTTCATGGCCGCCGGGTTGGGCGTCATTTCAGCGTATAGGGAAGTGGGTATTTTCTTAGTCGTTTCCATGGCGCAAATTTCGGGAATTTCTCTACGACTTTGTGGTTAAAAATTGCCGTGTTTACATGCGAAAGAATGTATCATTTTCGTAATATCTTTCACGCTTCAATTAAACAAATCACCCATGCGCATTTTCTTCGTTTGGCTAGCATTAGTCACCGTTTTATACGCTCAAGCACAGCCGACTTTTCCTTACAACGGAATACTCCCCAAGGACGTCACCTCTGTTGCATTTACACATGCCACCATTTTCGTGGACTATCAAACGCGCTTGGATGATGCAGTGCTGCTGGTAGAAAAGGGAAAGGTAACCGCTGTCGGCAAGGCTCTCCCGATTCCTGCCAATGCAGTTGTTGTGGATTGCAAAGGAAAATTCATCTATCCCTCATTCATCGATTTACATTCTGACTATGGTTTGGCTGAAGCAGCACCCGCAAAGGGCTCCGAAGGTGGTTCACGCATGCGCGGGGGTAGCGGAAATGAATCGCCAAAAGGCGCTTTCGGATGGAACGACGCCATCAACGCCGATTACAACGCAGCACTGAATTTTACCTGCAAGGAAGATGCTGCTAAGGAAATGCGTGGAGCTGGTTTCGGTGCTGTGCTCACGCATAAAATGGATGGCATCGTGCGTGGTTCCGGAGCGCTTGTTACACTGGGCACTCAGCCGAATCAGTCCTTGTTGAACCCGATGGCTTCTGCACATTATTCATTCAATAAAGGCACAAGCACAACAGCTTATCCATCGTCGTTGATGGGGTCCATTGCGCTGTTGCGTCAATCATACTACGATGCACAATGGTATGCACAAGGCGGCAAAGCAGAGGAGCGAAACCTCACCCTCGATGCCATGAATACACTTGCGCTACGACCGTCGTTTTTCGATGCCGGGGACAAATGGAATTTGCTACGGGCCGATAAAGTGGGCGATGAATTCGGCATTCAGTACATCATCAAAACTAATGGAACCGAATACCAGCGTCTGAATGATGTCGCGGCAACAAAGGCCTCGCTGATTGTGCCGTTAACGTTTCCCGATGCATACGATGTTAGCGACCCCTATGTGTCGCGTCTGGTAAGCCTCGATGAAATGAAGCACTGGGAAATGGCGCCCTCCAATTGTGCCATGTTATCTGCACAGAAAATTCCGTTCGCAATCACCGGACATGGTCTGGGCGAGCGCGCTCAATTTTGGAAGAATCTTAGAAAGGCTGTCAAGAGAGGACTTTCAGAGCAGGAAGCATTGAAGGCGCTGACCTACACTCCTGCCTTTTGGATAGGAGCCAATAATGAATTGGGGTCTTTGAAAGAGGGCGCTTGGGCCAATTTCTTCATAGCATCCGACAATATTTTTAACGAGTCGGCAATGTTGTATGAAAACTGGGTGCAGGGCGAGCAGTTTGTGATTGAAGCAGCGAAAACAATTGAACTGGCTGGCAATTACGAACTGAAGTTACCTAAGCACACCTATGAGTTAAAAGTGAAAGAGGTGGAGGGAAAAACAAAGGCGTCCATTCAACATGTAAAGCCTGGCAAGAACGATGATGGCACAGCGAAAATGGATACACTCAATTACACCGTTTCCATTTCATTGGTGAACGAGTTGCTCACGATTAGTTTCGACGCATCCGATGAGTTCTACGCGGGCATGCTGCGTCTTGCCGGTGATGTTGCTAATGATCGAGCGAACTGGAGCGGACGAGGACAAGATGCTGCGGGTAATTGGATGGATTGGAGCGCCGTCAAGAAGGCGAAAGACGTTAAGAAAGAAGATGACGGTAAAAAGGAGAATGGAGAAAAGGGAAAGGAGAATGGAGAAAAAGAAGTAGTCGGCGACGTCATCTATCCTTTCACCGCCTATGGTTCGAAGGAAAAGCCTAAAACGGAAACGATACACATCAAGAATGCCACGCTTTGGACATGCGAAGCCGAAGGGAAAATTGAAAATGGCCAGATGCTTATCCATCAAGGAAAAATTGTAGCAATCGGTAAAACGGTTGATGCATCGAAATATCCGGGAGCCCGCGTTATTGACGCACAAGGCAAGCATGTCACGCCCGGTATCATCGACGAACACAGTCACATTGCATTGGCGAGTGTGAATGAAGGCGAACAGGCGTGTAGTGCAGAAGTGGAAGAGGCTCGCGTGGTGTGGCCGGAAGATATTGACATCTACCGCCAACTTTCGGGTGGAGTAACCTGCGCTCAGTTGCTCCACGGAAGTGCTAACCCTATTGGAGGACAAAGCGCACTAGTTAAGTTGCACTGGGGAGGTAATGCCGAGGATATGTTGGTCGACAACGCGCCGGGCTTCATCAAGTTTGCCTTGGGTGAAAACGTGAAGCAGTCCAACTGGTACAACGATGGCATGCGCTTTCCACAAACACGCATGGGTGTGGAGCAGTTGTACTACGATCACTTCATACGCGCACGTGAGTATGGTGCCGCCAATATTTCGGCTTTACAAGAACTTGGAAAGAGCAGAAACACGAGACAGAATAGCTCACTGGCTTTCGTGAATTCTCCAAGGGTTGATTTGGAAATGAAAACGCTTTGGGAAATCCTGAACAAGGACCGTTTTGTTACCTGCCACAGCTACGTGCAAAGCGAAATCAACATGCTCATGCACGTGGCAGATAGCATGAATTTCACACTCAACACATTCACCCACATTTTAGAAGGATACAAGGTGGCCGACAAGATGAAGGAACATGGTGCGGGAGCAAGTTCGTTCAGCGATTGGTGGGCCTACAAGTACGAAGTGAAGGATGCCATTCCACACAATGGAGCATTGCTGCACGAGCAAGGAATCACAGTAGCCTTCAATAGCGACGATGCTGAAATGGCACGCCGTCTCAACCAGGAGGCTGCTAAGGCGGTTAAATACGGTGGTGTAAAGGAAGAGGAGGCTTTGAAATTCGTTACGCTGAATCCTGCCAAGCTGTTGCACATCGATAAACGCACGGGTAGTCTGGCTGCCGGCAAGGATGCTGACGTGGTTATTTGGACCGACCATCCGCTGAGCATATACGCAAAGGCGGAGAAGACGTTTGTTGATGGCATCTGTTATTTCGATGCGGAACGAGATGTGGAAATGCGCAAGAGCATGAACACAGAACGCGCGCGCCTCATTCAGAAAATGCTCAACGCAAAGGGCGCCGGGGAGCCTGTCCGCGCGCCCGGCTTCAAGGACAAGAAGCATTTCCATTGCGATACGCTCGATCAAACTTCACAAGGTGTTTCATTCAAATAAGCAGCAACCATGAGAACCCTATTTATCACACTCTTTTTTGCAGCGAGTCTGTTGTCTATCGCACAGCAAAATCCAACCGTAGCGCCTGTACAAACGCGCTCTGTGCTCATCATGAATGCGACAGCGCATATAGGTGATGGAACCGTCATCGAAAATGCAGCCATTGGATTTCGCGATGGTAAGCTTGATATGGTGGCCGATGCCCGCACCATTCGTCTGGCTCCGAACGCCTATGACGAAACAATCGATGCGTCGGGCAAGCAAGTTTACCCCGGGTTCATTGCAACCAACTCAACACTTGGACTGCATGAGTTGGATGCCATTCGTCCGGCCAACGATGTGGCAGAAACAGGAGCCTACAAGCCCGGTATTCGCTCGGCAATAGCCTACAATACTGACTCGGAAATCATACCCACTGTGCGTCTCAACGGTGTATTGATGGGCCAGATAACGCCGCGCGGAGGTGTTATTAGCGGCACGTCATGCGTTATGCAATTCGACGCCTGGAACTGGGAAGATGCGCTGATAAAGGCCGACGACGGCGTGCACCTCAATTGGCCGGGTGTTTTCCATAAGCACTACGACAAGGGCAAAGTCAATGTCGAGAAAGTGAAAACATATGACCAGCAATTGCGCGAGATTCACACCTTCTTTAATGAAGCTCGTGCTTATTGCGCAGTGAAAGAGCCCGCAATTCGTGAAGTGCGCTTTGAAGGATTGCGCGGTGTGTTCAGCGGTTCACAGAAGTTGTATGTGCATGCGGACGATGCAAAGTCGATTCAGGAGGCCCTGAATTTCAAAGTAAGTCAGAACGTTCAGCAGATGGTTATTGTTGGTGGATATGACGCGCATTTGGTGGCGGAGCAATTAATCGCCAATCAGGTTCCCGTCTTATTGCGTCGTTTACATGAGTTGCCGATGTATGCTGAGGACGATATCGATCTGCCATTCAAGTTGCCCGCGTTGCTTTACAAGGCCGGGGTGTCATTTGCCTTGCAGAATGAAGGCGATATGGAACGTATGGGGGCCCGCAACCTGCCGTTTTATGCGGGTACTGCCGTAGCCTATGGTTTGCCTTATGAAGAAGCGGTGCGCTCATTGACGCAATCACCAGCAAAAATTCTCGGAATAGACAGCACCTGCGGAACGCTCGAGGTGGGTAAAGACGCAACGCTGTTTATTTCGAATGGCGACGCGCTCGACATGCGCACCAACGCCCTCACGCACGCGTTCATCCAAGGCAGGAGCATCGTATTGCGCAGCAAGCAAACAGAGCTCTACGAAAAGTACAAGCAGAAATACGACGGACAGAAGAAGTAACATGTCGGATTCTGTGAAAATATCGGTCATTCCCGCGAGGGTGATTAAGGACTAATTTCGCTGCAGAGAATTTCCAGTTGAAACTACGTGCAGAACATATCATCAAGCAATACGGTCAACGAACCGTTGTCAAAGGTGTTTCCTTTGAAGTGAATCAGGGGGAAATCGTGGGATTGCTTGGTCCGAATGGCGCAGGAAAAACAACCAGTTTCTATATGGTGACCGGCTTGGTGAAACCCAATGAAGGGCACGTGTTTCTGGATGACATCGACATCACACGCGAGCCGATGTATCGCAGGGCGCAGCTGGGCGTGGGTTATTTGCCGCAAGAGGCGAGCGTATTTCGCAAGTTGTCGATTGAAGACAACATCAAGGCCGTGCTCGAAATGACGAAGCTGAGCAAGAAGGAGCAAGGCGATAAATTGGAATCGCTTCTCGAGGAGTTTGGTCTCACACACAAACGCACCTACATGGGAGGTACACTTAGCGGAGGTGAAAGACGACGAACCGAAATAGCCAGGGCGCTAGCCACAGACCCGAAATTCATTCTGTTGGATGAACCGTTTGCAGGTGTTGATCCAATCGCCGTTGAGGATATACAGAAAATTGTATATCAATTGAAGCAGCGCAACATCGGCGTCCTCATCACCGACCACAATGTGCAGGAGACGCTCTCCATCACCGATCGTGCGTATCTGTTGTACGACGGACAAATCCTCAAGGCAGGCACAGCGGAAGAGCTTGCAGCCGATGAGCAAGTGCGAAAAGTATACCTCGGACAGAACTTCGAATTACGTAAGGTGAAGGTGGGCTGAGGCATGTATTGAATTTCTGTCGTTTCGCTGAAGGCCCCATTATAGCAAAAATTTGCTATATCACTACGATTTCGGATGAAGTAGGTTTATGGTTACTAAATCCTTTAACCATGAATCGAATTTTTACAGTACTGATTCTTCTTTTCCTAACAAGGACATCCTTTGCGCAGGATATTCAGAGCGCAGTGGCAACGCGTAAGTTTCATTTTGAGAACAATTCTTTGGTCGATTCGACATCGGAGCAACTTACTCCGTTGAGTTACGGCAGTATAGGAGTGTATAGCGGCTCAATGAAATACACTACTGAATTTGAGGGAGTTTTTTATCAGGCCTTCTATGGCGCTAATAAGATTTTTTTCCGGAAAAGTTCAGATGGTATTGCATGGAGTGCCGCTGTTACAGTTACTGATACAACGCTAGTGGGCTATACCGAGTACCACCCGAATATTGCTGTTTGGCGGAGTGGTACCGAGATACATGTTGGCATTGCTTATATCGACTCGAGCCAGCCGCTTGAACAACTTCGTTTCATAAAAAGTACGGACGGAGGAAACACCTTCGGTGCAGCTGTTTTCTTGAGCAATCACACAGACAGCAATTCAATAATGAATTGTGGGTTTAGTTCAAAGGGAGACACGCTTCTGGCGTCATGGACCCGTTATGATGGATGGGCATGGCAATATTTATGGGAAAGTCATAGCCTCGATGGTGGAATCACCTGGAGCGCCGAGCAAATAGTTTATACGGGCTGGCAATACACCTTTGTAGGCGATAGCGACATCGATGATACAGGAAATTTCTACGCTGTTATCTGTGCTGATTTGGGTTGGCGTGTGGAACTAGTACTGGTGCAATCAACCGATTTGGGTCAAACTTGGGTACAAACAACTCAACCCACCGACCTTGGTTCCCCGAATACCTCCACAAACGCCCAACTCTTAGCTGCGAATGGAATAGTCTTTATTAGTGCCACGCACAGTTTGAGTTATCTGGATAATGTTAATCTTCACCGCAGCGAAGACTCAGGGCAAACATGGTCGGCTATTGCTGTTTCTGATAGTGATTCATTGCACGTGAGTAATATTGGTAATGGCACATTGCAATATTGCCATACAGCTATCGCAAAGGGAGGAGGTGACAGACTCTATATGGTTTGGGCTGATTCACGAGATAGTAACGTGCCTGATTGGAATCTGTGCAACTACTATATCTACCTCGCTTGGTCGGATGATAATGGCTTGACATGGAGTCCTAATTACCGCGTTAGCTCACCTTCCAATACTGCAATTACAACCAATGTATACTGCAATGTGACAGTAGTTCCCGGAGAAACAGGTGACGATGTGCTTGTCTCATGGTCGAAAAACAGAGATGTTTCATTGTTACAGGTGCCTGGTTGCACCGACAATACAGCATGCAACTATGCTATTGAAGCCAATACTGATGACGGTAGTTGTTTGCATGTTGGTGATGCTTGTGACGATGGAAATACGTCTACACTGAACGATGTTATCACCGAAATGTGTGAATGCGCAGGAATCGTTTCAGGTGTCGAGGAGTGGAAGTCTAAGTTTGCGATTTATCCGAACCCTGCAAATGACTTTGTGCAACTGAGCGCATTCAGCAATGCCACGATTCAGCATTTGGAAATACGCGATGCTCTTGGACGCATAGCGTTGATCCAGTCTGTTTATCAACCTTCAGTCCGTTTGAACATACAATCCCTTTCAGCCGGAAGATATGCTATTGTGCTTCAAACTTCGGAAAAGGTCTACATAATACCACTCGTGGTGACCGAGGATTAATCATAAGTTTCGTGATTTGAATTCAAATAAAAAAGCCTCCCCGTTGGGAGGCTTTCTTACTTAACCAAATCCATTAATTAACCAAAAAAACAAATCACACCTTTGTTACGGGGGGTGAAGTTGGATGGTTACGTGTTGTAATTTTTTTTTACCGCAGAGGCACAGAGAAAAAATCAAGAGAAATTATTCTTGGCGACTCTTTGCGCCTTTGCGGTTAAAAATCAATCAACCACCAAATAAAAAAGCCTCCACATCGGGAGGCTTTCTTACTTAACCAAATCCATTAATTAACCAAAAAAACAAATCACACCCTTATAACGGGGTGGGAAAGTGGAAGGTTACATATTCCGTAAAATTTTTTGCAGGGACGCGCTGCTGTAAGTCCAAATGACGAGGGTGCTTAAACCACCTCAACCCAATCCCCATGCTCTTTGATGAGGGAAATGAGTTCCTCCACGGCTTGTTCTTCAGGAACGTTTTTCTTGACCACGTCTTTCTCTTTGTAAAGGGTGATCTTACCCGGACCTGTACCTACGTAGCCGTAGTCGGCGTCGGCCATTTCGCCCGGGCCGTTTACGATGCAGCCCATGATGCCGATTTTCACACCTTTCAAATGTGAAGTACGCGAGCGAATCTTGGCGGTGGTTTCTTGTAGGTCGAACAAGGTGCGTCCGCAACTCGGACACGAGATGTATTCCGTTTTGGAAATGCGTGTGCGCGTGGCCTGAAGTATTCCAAAGGCTGAGCTGTTCACGCGCTGCATGGGGATTTCCGAGGCGCTGATGAATATGCCATCACCCAATCCATCTATGAGCAAAGCGCCCAAATCGGTTGCGCTATACAACATGAATTGATCTTCGTTGAGTGCGCTATAGCTGCGCCACGCCATCACAGGAATGTCGCATGAAGCATTCAACAGCGTGAAGAACGCGGCACGCTGTTCAGCCATGCCATGAGCATGTGAAGTCGTGAGCACCAACACGAGGTGATTGTGTTTCTTGATTTCCGCGATGCGCGCTTCGGTGAGGTCATTCAAGGAAGCATGCACAAACACGGCTTCGGCTTGCGGCAGGTTGTGCAACTCATCGATGGCGATGAGCGGATAGCAACGGTCTTTTGTAGAGTGCTTTTCCCAGGTTGCGCGATCGAAGATGAGGCCGAGTGTTCCCGGGATTTCAAAGTCTACTGCATTTGAACCGCAATAGATATAGTCGCACGCCATATCGGTGAGATTCCACTTATCGAGCGGCACCGAATAGTTGCAGCCAACAGCGAATAAACTCGCGGCTGTTATTGCATCGCGGTGTGAGTAATCCATCACAACGCGAGGAACGTTTTTACCACCGATATTCAGCACAGTCAAGCTCTGTCTGCGAGTGTATTCAAAGGGATTGATGGGTACAGCAACTTCCTGAATAGGCGCATGTCCAGCGCGCTTTTCATAGCGTTCCGCAAGCATGCGTGCCACCGGAATTTCAGCCTCCGGGGCCTCCGTGAGCGACACGCGAATGGTGTCGCCTAGCCCATCTTCGAGCAATGTACCTATACCGACAGCGCTTTTGATACGGCCGTCTTCGCCATCGCCGGCTTCGGTTACGCCCAGGTGCAGCGGATAGTTCATACCTTCCTGCATCATGTGGCTAACCAACATTCTGTAGGCTTGCACCATCACTTGCGCGTTGCTGGCTTTCATGGAAATCACGATGTCGTGAAAGTCATGATCGCGGCAAATGCGTAAAAACTCCATAGCGCTTTCCACCATTCCTAGCGGCGTATCGCCGTATCGGGAAAGGATGCGGTCGCTAAGCGAACCGTGATTGGTCCCAATGCGCATCGCTGTTTTGTTTTGCTTGCACAAGAGCACCAGCGGGGTGAATCGTTCGCGAATGCGTTCCAACTCTGCCGTGTAGGTTTCGTCGGTATACTCTATTTCTTCGAATTTCTTTTTGTCGGCGTAATTCCCCGGATTCACCCTTACTTTTTCCACAATACCCGCCGCAATTTCTGCGGCGTTGGGCGTGAAGTGGATGTCGGCCACCAATGGTGTTGCATACCCTTTTTCACGCAGCCCGGCCTTGATATTCGCCAAATTCTCCGCTTCGTTCTTGCTAGGCGCCGTAATACGCACAAGCTCACAACCGGCATCAATCATGAGAATACTCTGGGCAATAGTGCCCTCTGTATCCATGGTGTCGGTAGTGGTCATGCTCTGCAGGCGAATGGGGTTGTCGCCTCCAAAGCCAACGGAACCAACCATTACCTCGCGCGTGCGAAAGCGCTGATAGTTGAAAAGAGAGGGGCAGTAGCGGGGAGAAATCATACACCGATAAACAGTTTATCCATACAAAAGTTTTGTAGGGACGCACTGCTGTGCGTCCATGCACTGCTGTGCGTCCATCTTAATCATAGCACTGCTGTGCGTCCATCCTAAATAAGGACGCGCCGCAGCGCGTCCTTACATGGAGCTATTCGTGTGGGTTGTCTTTATCGATTAGCATCGAACTTCTGTCCAACAATATCCCAGTTGATCACGTTGAAAAACGCTGTGATGTAGTCAGGACGGCGGTTTTGATAGTGCAGGTAGTATGCGTGTTCCCAAACGTCCATACCCAGGATGGGGAAGCCACCGCAGCCGATACCCGGCATCAGGGGAACATCTTGATTCGCCGTAGAGCAAACGTCTACTTTGCCGCCTTTGTGAACGCAAAGCCAAGCCCAACCTGAACCGAAGCGCGTAACGCCGGCCTTGGTGAATTCTTCTTTGAACTTCTCAAAGCTTCCGAAAGCCTCGTCGATAGCGGCTGCCAAGGCACCTGTTGGGACGTTGGATCCACCGGGAGTCATGATTTCCCAAAACAGGTTGTGGTTGTAAAAACCACCGCCGTTGTTGCGCACCGGCATTTTGTCAAAACCCTTCACCAGAATTTCTTCAATGGTGAGGTTTTCGAGGTCAGTACCTGCGATTGCAGCGTTCAGGTTGTTGGTGTACGCCGCATGGTGCTTGTCATGATGAATTTCCATGGTGCGGGCGTCGATATGGGGTTCCAAAGCATCGAATGCGTAGGGAAGGGGTGCAAGAGTAAATGCCATAGTTGTAAAATTTTACTGCGAAAGTAGGAAGATAGTGACCAGTGATTAATGACTAGTGACGAATGCTGCCCACTAGTCATTGGTCACTGGCCATTAGTCACTAGTCATTGGTCACTACGCAGTTAATAACTCACGTTTTTTAGGTGGATAACCTCCTGTTAATCCTTTAGAGGCAAGATATATTTGAACCGAGAAAGTGTGTGTTGTCGGATACGTGCGATATCCGGCCTTTTGTAGCACACGAGAACCACCGGAAAACAACAACAAGACGAAACCACGCATGGGCTTATTCAGCTTCTTAACACAAGAAATTGCCATCGACCTTGGCACGGCCAACACCATCATCATTCAAAACGATAAGGTGGTGGTTGATGAACCCAGTATCATTGCTCGCGATCGCCAAACCAACAAAACGGTAGCGGTTGGACGCACAGCTCAGCAGATGCATGGAAAAACCCACGAGAACATCAAGACCATTCGCCCGCTGAAGGACGGTGTTATTGCAGATTTCCACGCTGCTGAAGACATGATCAAGGGTATGATTAAAATGATTGCCAAGGGTCGCGGATTGTTTCAGCCTTCATTGCGCATGGTTATTTGCATTCCATCGGGTATCACCGAGGTGGAAAAGCGTGCGGTAAAAGACAGCGCTGAGCATGCCGGCGCGAAAGAAGTGTACCTAATCCACGAGCCAATGGCCGCCGCAATCGGTATTGGTATTGATGTGGAAGAGCCCATGGGTAACATGGTTATCGACATCGGTGGTGGTACTTCAGAGATTGCCGTCATTGCCTTGGGTGGAATCGTAACGGATAAAAACATTCGTGTGGCGGGTGACGAACTCACGCAAGACATTGAAGAATATATGCGCCGTCAGCACAACATCTTGATTGGTGAGCGCACGGCAGAGCAAATCAAAATCGAGGTAGGTGCAGCGTTGCCTGAGCTCGACAATCCACCGGCTGATTATAATGTGCGTGGACGCGACTTGATGACCGGTATTCCCAAGGAAATCGCGGTGTCTTATTCTGAAATCGCGCACGCATTGGATAAATCGATTTCTAAAATCGAAGAAGCCATCATGAGTTGTTTGGAAAACACACCTCCTGAACTGTCGGCGGATATATACAAAACCGGTATTTACCTGGCGGGTGGCGGTGCCCTATTGCGCGGATTGGATAAGCGTATCAGCAATAAAACGAAGCTGCCGGTGCACGTTGCCGACGATCCGTTGCGTGCCGTTGCGCGTGGAACAGGAATCGCATTGAAGAACATCAACAAGTTCCAGTTCCTCATGCGCGAGTGATGATTCATGGCGCGTTTGCATTCACCTAACTCCAGACCCCTTAGCAGCGAAGCGAATCGATGAAGAATATTCTAGCATTACTCCGTCGGTTTTATCTTTTTCTTTTGTTCCTGGCGCTCCAAGGCTTGGCGCTGTCACTGCTTTTCCGAAACAATCGATTTCATTCTGCAGAAATGGTGCGCCATAGCTCGGATCTAGTTGGTTCGGTGTATAGTCGTCGCTCGCAGCTGTCAGAGTATTTGCGACTAGGAGAAATCAATGACCAGTTGTCGCTTGAAAACGCCTTGCTTCGCAGTGCGGCTTCTGAGAATTACTGGCAACTGCGAACCGAGAAGGACTCGCTGCGCGATACGACAACCATGCAGCGTTACTTCTATCGAACAGCCAAGGTGGTCAATGCATCCGTGAATCGGGAGAAGAATTACATTACGATTGATCGAGGGATGTTGGGAGAGGTGAGAGCCGATATGGGTGTTATCGCCGGTGGGAATATTGTGGGTGTGGTGCGCAGTGCGAGTGAACATTTCGCTGTTGTGATGCCTGTTATTCACTCCGATTTCAAGGCAAGTGTTCGCTTGAAGCGATCAGGCGCCTTCGGTTCATTGGTGTGGCGCGGTGGAAATGCCCAATTGGCCGACGTTATTGATATCCCGAAAAACATTCCCGTAGCTTCCGGCGACACCATCGTTACCAGCGGTTATTCAACGTATTTCCCGGCCAATATTCATGTGGGGGTCGTTGAATGGGTCGACGACACCGACAATGATTATCACCTCATCAAAGTGCGCATGGGTGCTGATTTTCGTCGATTGGATCACGTGCTGGTCGTGAGTGATATTTTTAAAGAAGAACAAGATACCCTCTTGAATAAAGTAGAACAACAAGATGCTGCAAACAGTAAGCGTTAACATAGTGCGTGTGCTTTTTTTAGTGCTCCTGCAGGCACTGGTCGTAAGTCGCGTCCAACTGTTTGATGGATTGATTTTTCCTTGGGTATATATTTTCGCCATCCTCATGTTGCCTTTTGAAACGCCCAAGTGGTTTGTGATGCTGGTGAGTTTTATGGTCGGGCTATTGATGGATTACTTTTCAGGACCAATCGGATTGCATACTTCGGCCTGTGTCTTTTTGGGCTTCCTGCAGCCCATCGTTCAAAAAATTCTCGCACCACGCGAAGGTTATGACCTAACGCAACGGCCCACGGTGCAGCGCATGGGATTAGCTTGGTATGTCACCTATGCCGGCGTTCTTACGCTGGCCCATCACAGCTGGTTTTTCGTCATGGAAGTTTTTCGATTTTCGGATTTTTTATATCAGGTACTGCACATTTTGTTGAGCACGTTTGCTACACTTGTGTTGATGACTATCGGTCAATACCTGATCTACAATTCTAAAAACGCTTCTTTGTGAACCAATACGACGGAAGGAAGATTACGATAATTCTAATCGTTTGCGTTATCGCAATCATCTACGTCGTCCGTTTGTTCTTTCTTCAAGTAGTCAACTCAACATGGAAGGAGCAGGCTACAGCGCTCACCGAAGAAGAGATTCCGCTTTATCCCCCCCGCGGAATTATCTACGATCGTAACGGGAAAATGCTCGTAACGAACCAAACCGTCTACAACTTAATGGTTGTACCGAAGAAAGTGGGAGCGTTCGACACCACCTCGATTTGCCAGTTACTGCGCATTAAGAAACAGGACATCGACAATCTTTTTGCAAAGGCCAAAGCACGCGGCGAATTCCATCGCCCGCAGTTGCTCGTCGAACAAATTACACCGAGCGACTATGCTGCTATGTCGGAGCAGCTCTACAAATACAAAGGGTTTTATGCAGAATCTCGAACACTCCGCGTCTACCCGCAAAGTGTAGGAGCCTTGTTTTTGGGTGACGTTGGTAAAATCTCTCCTGAGGAGTACAAGAAAAACCCCTATTACACCAAGCAAGAGTATTTGGGTAAAGGCGGAATTGAAAAGGCTTATGAGGAAGAGTTGCGCGGTGTCAAGGGCATTAACTATGCGTTCCGCGATAACGTCGGAAACATCAAGGAACATATCGGCGACAAAGAGGATATGCCGGCCACACCCGGTACCGATTTGGTGTGCACGATGGACGCTGATTTGCAGGCTTACGGCGAGAAGCTGATGCAGAACAAGCGTGGTTGTATTGTTGCCATCGAACCCTCTACGGGAGAAATCCTTGCCATGGTATCGGCGCCAACGTATGACCCGAATTTGCTGGTCGGACGTGTGCGCGGACACAACTTCAATGTGTTGCTGAACGACGTGCAGAAGCCATTATTCAATCGCGCAACGCAAGCTCAATATCGTCCTGGTTCTATCTTCAAATTAGCGCAGTCGCTGACCGCGCTTCAGATTGGTGCGATTACACCGCAAACGCGCATTCATTGCAATCGCGGCGTTATCGGCTGTCACGGAAGCCATAGCAACGATGATTTGGAAATGGCCATTGTGCATTCGTGCAATCCCTATTTCCGGGAGGTCATGCACCGCGTGGTAGAAGGCGATCGCGATAAAAACAGCCGATTCAAGGATGCACGTCTCGGGTTGGAAATTTGGCAGAGCTACATCACACAGTTCGGATTCGGGAGCGATATGCATAGCGACATTCCTGGAGTGAAAACGGGCAGTGTTCCCGGCATTTCATTCTATGATAAATGGTACGGCAAAGAACAATGGGCATTCAGCACAATTTATTCGTTGAGTATCGGAGAAGGCGAAATGCTGGTAACACCATTGCAGATGTGCAACATGGCATGTGTTATCGCTAACAAGGGTTGGTATGTTCCTCCGCATACGGTGAAACAGATAGGTCTCGGTGGCAGACCCCGCGAGGATTATATGAAACGTTACCAGCTCGGGATTGATTCTACGCATTTTACTACGGTAATCAACGCCATGGAGAAAGTTCTTCAACCCGGCGGTACAGCATGGCGCGCTGCGCCAAAGGATATTGTTGTTTGCGGGAAAACAGGTACCGTACAAAATGCCGGAGGAAAAGAAGACCACGCGGTGTTTATTTGCTTTGCTCCGAAGGAAAATCCGAGAATTGCCGTTGCGGTGTATACCGAGAACGCCGGTTTTGGTGGAACTTGGAGTGCGCCTGTAGCCACATTGATGATCGAACAATACCTCAACGATTCCATTGCCACAGGGAGCAAGCCTCGTGAGAAAACTATTCTGGATGCTAATTTCTTAGACCGATGAGTGCACCACGCCAACACCCGCTCGCCAATGTGGATTGGTTGACCGTAATCGTCTACGGAATCTTTGTGATTTTCGGTTGGATGAATATCTACAGCGCTGCTGTTGTAGACGCGAACCCAAGCCCGTTCGACATCTCTCAGGAATACGGAAAGCAGTTTCTGTTCATCGCCATCAGTGGTTTCCTCGCTTTTCTGGTGCTGTATATGGAGGGTGAATTCTTCAACAAGTTCGCTATCGTCATATATGGGGTCTTCATCTTGCTGCTCTTATTGGTGCTGGCGATTGGAACAACGGTCAATGGCGCAAAGGCATGGATACAAATCGGGGGCTTTGCCTTGCAGCCGGCGGAATTCGCTAAAATTGGTGTCGGGTTGATGCTGGCGAAATACATCTCCAACACCAAAACAAAGTTCAATAGTTGGATGCCGCGTGTGATGGCGGGAGTTATCATAGGCTTACCGGCTGTCCTCATTTTATTGCAACCTGATGTAGGTTCGTTGCTGACGTTCGTTGCCTTCATTCTCGCGCTTTATCGCGAAGGACTCTCCGGTAACATCCTCATCATTGGGCTCGGTGCTATTGTGTTTGGTGTGTTGAGTATTATCACCGGGTTCAATCGCATTACCTATCCGTACTTCGGAGAACAAAGCGGCGTATATGTGTTGATGTCGATTGTATTTGTGTTGGGTGTCATCTTCATGTTTCTCATTCGCAACTTGGTAGTACCCCGCAATCGCCGTAAGCTTTATCTGATAACGTTTTTGTCAACGGTGGCGGCTATTGGGTTCAGTTATTCAGTTAACTTTCTTGTCGACGGTGTACTGCAAAAGCACCAGAAAACGCGCATCTATGTGACACTCGGTTTGGAGGAAAAGGAGGAGGATCGCGAAGGCATGATGTCGGACGCCGAAACGGCTGATGCAGCCTTGGTGACCACGAAGAAAAAGGATGACCCCGGGTACAATGCGCGCATGGCGAAGATTGCGGTGGGCAACGGCGGGTTAATCGGTCAGGGCTATATGAAGGGCCCCATGTCGAAGAACAAGTATGTGCCTGAACGTTGGACGGATTTTATCTTCAGTGTAATATCGGAAGAATGGGGATTTTTAGGAAGCACCGCCGTGGTCGCGCTTTTTGTGTTTCTGATTGTGCGCATCATCAATATGGCGGAACGCCAGCGTTCGCAATTCTCCCGTATTTACGGTTATTGCGTAGCATCCATTTTCTTCCTGCATTTGTTGATTAATGTGGGCATGGTTATCGGATTGGCTCCCATCATTGGGATTCCCTTGCCGTTCATGAGCTATGGAGGGTCTTCCCTGATGGGATTCACGCTGCTGCTTTTTATCTTCCTAAGATTGGATGCGGAACGATTAAGTGTGTTTCGATAGGATTCCCGATAGCATAGGATTTGACGTCAAACGTCCTGTCGCGCCGGAAATTAACCGCGCAATTTCTCCCGAATCTGCTGCATGAATTTCGACGGAAACACGAAGTTGTTCAATGCTTCGTTTTCGGAGTGCAGGATTTCGTGCTTGTTACCGCGCCAGGATAATTCGCCTTGATAGATAAAGTTGATGTGATCGCCGGTTTCCAGCACGGAATTCATGTCGTGACTAATGACAACCGTGGTTGATTTGAATTCGTAGGTGATTTCGCGAATCAGGTTATCAATAACGATTGCCGTTTGGGGATCTAGCCCCGAGTTCGGTTCATCACAGAAGAGATAACGCGGATTCATCGCAATGGCGCGTGCGATACCGGTGCGCTTCTGCATACCACCGGAAAGCTCGCTGGGATATAGTTTGTTCTTTCCCTCGAGGTTTACGCGTTTCAGACACACATTGACGCGGTCTAGCATTTCACTTTTACTCATTGAGCTGAACATCTGCAATGGAAAGAGGATGTTTTCTTCCACATTCAGGGAGCTGAAAAGCGCGCTTCCCTGAAACAGCATGCCCATTTCCTGGCGTATGTCCTTTCGATCCCAACGATCGAGAGTTGTGAAGTTGCGATTATCGAAGAAAATCTCGCCCTGATCAACCTCCATCAACCCAACAATGCACTTGGTCAGCACGGATTTACCCGAACCACTTCGACCAATGATGAAGTTGACTTTTCCCGGATGAAATTCGACGCTGACGTTGTTCAGCACCTGGTGTCCTGCGAAACTCTTCGATATGTTCTTAACCTCAATCACAGCAAGAGTAGTTGGGTAAGGATATAGTTAGCCACCAGAATCAGCACCATGCTGTATACAACGGCGCGTGTGCTGCTAGCGCCCACTTCGCGCGGACCGCCATTCGTGTAGAAGCCGTGGTATGCCGACACGCTGGTGATGATGAACGCAAAAAAGAAGGTCTTTATCAAAGAGTAACTCACTTGCCACAGTTCAAAGGAATATTGCAAGCCGTATTCGAAATCATTGAGGGAAACGACTCCTGTGGTAAGGCCTACAAACGCTCCTGCCGAGATCCCTATGAACATGGAGAGAATAACCATGAACGGAAAGATGAATAATGCAGCCACGATTTTGGGCAGAATCAAATAGCTGGCGGAATTGATGCCCATGATTTCCATCGCATCGATTTGTTCCGTAATGCGCATGGTACCGATTTCGGAGGCAATGTTACCGCCCACTTTTCCCGATAGAATCAGACAAACGATGGTTGAGGAAAACTCCAGAATCATCGTCTGTCGAGTGGTAAAACCTATGGTCCATCGTGGAATCCATCCACTGTCAATATTGGCAGCCGTTTGCAGGGTCACAACGGCACCCATAAACAGTGATAACAGCGCAACAATGCCCAGCGACTGCAAGCCGATTTTATCAACTTCTTGGATGATCAGCTTCCAGTAAATCTTGCGCTTTTCCGGCTTGGTAAACGTGCTTACCATGAGCAGGAAATATTTGCCGATATGGAAATAGACGGATGTCATTCTAAGCAAACTTAAGTATGCGGCTATGGTATTTTGCATACCGCCCTGTCGGAGTATGCACAGTGAAAAGTGAATGATGCGTGTGATGCGTTAACGCATGAATTTCGTGCGCAGATATTCCAGCACAAAAGGAATGGCATAGGACCCAAACAGACAGATTGGATAAAACATCCGACTCGACAGCGTTTCGGGTTCCGGCCAGCCCGTCATGGAGAACAGGCTGAATTTCATGAGAAATACGCTGCATGTCAACGCGGTAAACCAGCCCAGCAAGGGCCAACGGTAGTCTTTTTCAGCGGCGTAAATGAGGAACTTCAACAACGGAGAGGCACTCCATATCCAGCCAACAAGGCCGGCAAGGAAAAGCAGTGAATAGAGGACAGTGTCTGACATGTAACAGCTTATCTTCGCATGTATATCTCGGCGAAACTATGACATCGAATGTAAAAAAGACCCTTTTCGCGTGTTTAATCGCACTGGCAATAGCTTCCTGTGCCACCAACAAAAAGCGTCGGTGCAATACCTGTCCGAAATGGGAAGACCGAATTGAGTGGACCTCTCAAACACCGGTTTATGAAGAACAGTACAGATCTGGAAGTCGCCCTTAAGCCATTTCTTCCTGCGGAAGCCTTGGAGTTGGCGTGTGAGAAACTGCGCGCACATCCGCATCATTTGGTCATAACCGAACCGCGCTCGACAAAACTTGGTGATTTCACAGCGGATCCGCGTGGCAGTCGCCATGTCCTAACGGTCAATGGCAATCTCAACAAGTACGCCTTCCTCATTACGTTGATGCACGAACTGGCCCACCTCATCACGTATGTCGACCATCGCGATCGTGTGAAGCCGCACGGCGCTGAATGGAAAAGCGCATTTAAACAAACACTGGGTCCGTTTTTACGCAGAAGCGTTTTTCCGGATGACATCGCCAAGGCCATTGCCTCTTACCTGGCCAATCCCGCTGCCTCCACCTGCGCCGATATTCATTTGTCGAAAACACTGGCCCGTTACGATCGGAAGAGTCACCCGGATATTCAGCTGTTGGATGATATTCCACACAACGCTCGGTTTGTCTATGGAAGAGATCACCGGGTATTCGTTAAAGGAGATCGTTTGCGAACCCGGTATCGTTGCTTTGAAGAAGGAACGCGGCATGAGTACTTGTTTAGTCCGCTGGTCAAAATCAAACACCTGAAATAGGGCCAAAAAAGAAAGCCATCCGAACGTTATCGAATGGCTTCCCTTATATACTTGATGTAATTTAGTTCCGCTGTAATTTGAGTGTCTTTGTCTTCCCGTCGACTCCGGTGACACGTACCATATAAATTCCGCGCTTGAGGTGTTCTACCGGTATCTCCACAAACTGGCATCCTTCATCAGAAGATTGATGGGTTTGGGTGAAAATCGCTTTTCCGGTTAAATCCATTACACTCAGGGTAAAGGACTCGGTCATGGATTCATCGAAAACCAATTCTATACGACCATCCATCCCTACAATGTGCGCTGAAGAAATCGGATGCTGCGCACGTTCCTGTGCCACAGCCGCAGAGCAGCTCAACACAAAACCTAGCATCAACATTGCGTACAATTTCTTCATGAGTTTCAACAAAACGTTGATGGGTATACGTCCAACAACGACGCGAAGATACGTTAAAAACCAAGTTTATCAACAATAAATGGCTAATAATTCTAAAATACGTCAGAACTGGAACCTCAACTGGAGGTGTATATCTGAATTGATGACTTCGGTGGGATCTGCTGTTTCTGCAGATATTTCACGGGTTTGATCATAGAGAAAAGCACCGTAACGTGCCCAAAAGTCAATGCCACGGGCTACATCCACCTTGATCATTCCGTAAATCCTCGATCCCCGGCCGTAATAAGGCAATATGCTGAATGCATAAAGCACGTCGTTTTCATACGCGTAAATGCGCGTGTTCCAGTTGGGCGAATCCATTAGCGCATAGCGCAAGGAATAGGTGATTCTCGATCCGATGCGTTTGTAGTTTATATCCTGATAGACCATGAATCCGTTGGATGTTCCATCGGCGTTGGAATAAACCGACCATTCGGCACGCGTGCGCATTTGCACATTCGGATGAGCTTGATAAGCGGCGTGGATGCGCCAGTTTTCTTGCAGAAGAGGCGCCGGCGAAGTGATGTAGGCTTCATCGGAGGTTGTGTTCAGCACGTTTTGACGACGGCGGTAGCGAAGGTAAATTTCGTTTTTCTTGTCCGGCTTGTAGTTGAGTTGAGCGAGGTAATCTTTGGCCAGACTCGGAGCATCCACTCTATAGCGCAACCAGGGGTAGCGAATCAAATCGGCATAAGCTGTCAGGGTGAATTTGCTGTTGAGGTTCGCTTGGACTCCCGTGTAAAGTGCGCGTTCGTTAGCGGCGGTTAAACCATTTTCTCCGAAGACGTTGGCCTTCGTATTCTGATAATCCTTACCGAAGTGGCGGTGGACGGCGCTGATGGTAAGCCTCGGATGAATAGCGGCCACGAGTCCGTTAATCATGGAAAACCCTCCATTCTGACTGCGCGCTGCCTCTCCAAAGAAGTTGGCATTACCCAATACCGCCTGATAATCCGCGCCGATGCAGAAATTTTCAGGCGCCGTTGGCTTGTACATGTTGTAGAGATCCAAATCGGGGCGAAGCTCGGCGTCAATAGAAGTTCGGATCCCGGTGATGCCCACCGTCAATAGTCGGCGCGTGTACTTGATGTTACCGCCGACCACTGTTTCGCGCACGGTATTCTTGTTGGCGATTTCGCTTTCCGTACGGTGAAGCCCGCCTGCAGGCAAACTTGAAACAATGAATTCATCATCAGTGATCAAGGAATCTGCGTTCTCATCTACGTTGCCGTCAATGCGCCTATCGGATAGGAAGGATGTCACCTCAACCTGACCAAAGCCAAACGTCGCCGCCGCACCACGAAAGAAGTTGGTCTCTTGCACGCTCGAATAGGGGCGCAGGCCGATGCCGTTGCGCTTAACATTGCTGATAAACGGGGACTTTCCGAAAGCCAAGCCGTTCCAACAGGTCAGCCCTTGACCGAATAAGGCTTGATAGTCGCCGACCACGAGCCTGCGCAGCCACGTTTGACCGGAGTACATAGCATGCGCACTATAAAAGTCAGGGCCTTTACTGAGGGATTCTCCCGCATCTTTTTCTAACGTGAATCCTGCACGAAAACTCTTTTTGTAATTCAACCGGTAACGGGTGTAGATGTAGTCAGGTGAGCCGATGTAATCAGGCACCCCCGTTTCGGGATCAACTTGAAACCCTTCCGCTAATTGCAGATCACGTTTGTAGCGTATGAAAAGGTCGTGTGTTGCATCATCAAAAAACTCCTTGAGTGAGAAGGCAGATAGCTGCAGCGTGGGTTTGACGGTAATAAACGGCGTGATGATTCGAATGGTGTTCAAATCGAAATCATCGACTGCCTGCAGCTCGAAAAGACTTCTCAGTGGGCCATAGCGCTCAATATGACGCTCCAGATTCGCGATCTGAACATCGGTAAGCATATACAATTCCCGCAATTCATCGATGCTCGCATTGTTCAGGTTGAGGGGATGCTCGTAATAGTAGGCCAGGTCTTCAAACAAGTTGGTATAATCCAATTCCTGGCCTTCATCCAAACTCGCAGCAATATCTTCAATACGCTGTTCAATCAGCGAGTTTTTGAGGTCCTCCGTTTGTGCAAGTGCGCTATGCACACTCAGCAGGAGCGTCATCCACACCGCCGCTGTCAAATACAGCCGATATGATAAACGCATCGCCATTAGGGTTTGGCCGGAGTGCTAAACGTGAGTGAAAGGTGTGGGTTAAATCCAAGAATAGGGTGGTAGGCTGCAGCCATATCAATCAGGAAAGTTTTGACTTTCCAACCGAAGCCGAACGTGTAGGTTCCCGGGTTGGAGCCGAAGCCTGCGCGCAGCGTGGCTTGTTCAATGAATCGGTATTCCACCGCAGCGCGGATTGCCGGGTCGAAGCCACTGCTTTTATGAATTTCGCCGCTGATGAGGACTTTATCGGAGAGTTTCAGCAAGGCGCCGGCGCGCATCACGGTGGGCAGGCGTTCGTCGAGATAATCCGATAGTTGTGCGCGGTTCGGATTACTCAAATGGGCTGCCAGGCAAAGTTTTTCGTGCACTTGATATTGAAAGCCGACTTCAGCGGTAAGTCCTTGCCTGCGGCCATAGTTTTCGCCCAATCGAATACTGAAATAGTCCACTTGAACGCCGGCTTGGAGTTTTTCCCCCAACTTCATGGCATAAGCGAGCGCAGTTTTTGCTGATGAATAATTCGCATCGCCGAAACCGTGATAGTGCAGCGCGAATACTCGCCCCTTAAGCGGTAACACAGCAAGGAAGCCTTTATCACTGAGTGCATTTAATCCGAAACGATTTTCATAGAAGGCACCCAGCGTTAGTTGGTCGACATTGGCCAATCCGGCCTGATTGTGAAACGCACTCCAGGCGTCGGCTGCGGCAACGTATGCTCCGGCCATGGATGTGGGTCTTCCGCCTGCATTCGTTTGGCCAATGCAAAACTGAATGAGGCTGAGGCAGAGCAAACCGGTGATTAGGAACGCTTTCATCGAGGGCCAAGATAAGTACTTTGATTTAACGGCAGTGCATCCGTTTGGGCATAAAAAAATCCGGAGTGATCCGGATTTTCGAGTGCGGGCGGAGGGACTCGAACCCCCATGCCTCGCGGCACCAGATCCTAAGTCTGGCGCGTCTGCCAATTTCGCCACGCCCGCATGCTTGGCGGCGCGAATATACTACAGACAATTGGAATGTGATGAGTCATTTTGAAATGTCGTCGTTTCCGCTTCGTTTATTAGCTTTGCGCCCCCGTTTTTAACGACGGATATTTTATTCCTAAACATACCAACATGCATATCGAAAGAAAAGACATCGACACGCTGAATGCGGAATTGCATATCAATATCGCGCCTTCAGATTACGCAGAGCGTGTAGACAATGCCATAAAGAAACACCGTAAAACAATGCAGATGCCCGGTTTTCGTCCGGGTCACGTGCCGATGACGCTGGTGAAACAGCGCTACGGGAAGAGCATTCTGGCAGAGGAAATCAACCAGGTGATTCAATCCAATTTGTATAAGTTTCTTTCAGAAAATAAAATTGAAATTTTGGGTAGTCCAATCCCGGGCAGTGATCAAAATGAGGTTGGTGATTGGGAGAATCCCGGTGACTTCAAGTTCATTTATCAGCTAGGCTTAGCGCCATCGATTCACGTTGATTTGGATGCCACACACAAGTTTGACTATTTCAAAGTGGAAGTCAATGAGGAGTTGATTAATCGTCAGGTGAAGGACTTGGCGCGCCGTTATGGCAAAATGTCGGATCCGGAAACGAGTGAGGGTGAAGACATGTTGATGGTGGAGCTAAGTGAGCTGGACGAAAATGGATTGTTGAAGGAAGGTGGTATTTCCAACAAATCGACGGTTTCCATTGAATTTGTTAAGGATGCAGCAACGAAGGCAGCACTTTCAGGACTTACCGTGGGCAGCGTTGTTGAAGTGAACCCACATATGCTTACCGAGAATCATGAAGATTTGGCCAAGATGCTGGGTATAACGCACCACGATGTGCACCACCTGTCATCTAAGTTCCAATTGAAGGTGAATGAAATTAAGCGTATTGAACCACACGCGGTTGACCAGGAATTGTTCGACAAGTTGTATGGTCCGGGCGAAGTGAATGCAGAGCTGGAAATGCGCAACAAGGTAAAGGCGGATTTGGAGCAGATGTTTGCTCGTGATTCGGACTTTTTGTTCAAGCGCGAGTTTGCGAAAAAGATCACAGAAATGATTGATCCTAAATTGCCTGATACTTTTCTGAAGCGCTACATTCAACTCACCAATGAGAAGCCGGTAACCGAGGAAATGGTCGAGCATGACTATCCATTCTACGCAGCTCAATTACGCTGGGAGCTGATTGAGGGCAAAATCATTCGTCAGTATGAATTGCGAGTTTCTCCTGAAGACGCTATCGAGCACGTGAAGCAGGTGTTGGCATCGCGTTATGCACAATATGGTTTGCCGATGGAAGACGAAATGCTCACGGAGTTTGCCAAGCAAACACTGGCCAAAAAAGAAGAGGCAAAGAATGTCTACGATTTCTTGTATGAAGAAAAGATCATTCAGCTGGTAAAGGACAAGTGCACATTGAATGAACACCAGATGCCCTATACGGAGTTCATCAACAAAGTGCAGCACTCCTGAGAAAACGAAAGCATAAAAAAACCCCCGATTTCGGGGGTTTTTTCGTTGTATGGGGAAATGATTAGTTCTTCACCACACGCATGGTTGAGCTCGCATTGCCATTGTCGATGACCAACAAGTAATAACCGTTGGGCAACGATTCCATATCAAGAATAATGGTGTTGCTTCCTGAAGTACATGTAGCATTGTGCTGAAGCACAGTACGTCCTGTGATATCGCAAATGCGAAGCTGTGCGTTTTGCGCGTCAGAGGCTTCGAGGATAACGTTCAGTTTTCCGTTTGTTGGATTCGGGAATACGTTCGCAATGACAACATCGGATGCAGAGGGCGCAGAGTTGAGTTCAGCTGCCGGTGTTTCTTCGCCTTCGCGGAAAGAAGAGGCGCTGATAGATGCACGGAGCGTATAGCATAGCGACGCATTGAATGCACCGTTATAGCCATATACCTGAACACGCCAAGTACCGGTGATGGTGGTATTGTAAACAATGGCTTCGGATGTGGTTGAACCGTTTTGTGAAATAGCAACTTGTGTTCCGCTTGGGTTGTATAGGCGAACATCGTAATCAGCAGGAAGACCGGTCAAATCAATACGAATGTTGCGCGCTGTTGATGTGTTGCTGAATCGGAACCAATCTAAATCCGTGCTGGACCCAATGCGTGCGGTGATATTGGTATTTACCGCTATAGTTTTCGCCGTACCTGATGTGTTATTGCTTTCATAGGTATCGGTGCATGACGTTGTCGCACTTGTGGTAGTAAAGTTTAATGCGGCGAATGAACCGTTACCTGCAGAGCAAACCGACTGCACCTGCACGTTATAAGCAGTTCCTGCAGTGAGGCCTGTGATGGCAAATGAAGTCGTCGCTACGTTAACGGTTGTCCAAACCGTTGAAGAAGCAGGCCTATATTGGAGCACATAACCCGTAGCGCCGGATACAGCGGCCCAGCTAATCGTTGCTCCGGTTTGGGTTATCGAACTTGAACTCAAGCCTGTAATGGCACCACAAAGCACCGGCGTTGGTGTGCCGCAACCATTGCTTGTAAGCAACGAAGTGCGAGCGCCTCCCGTGGCAAACAAAGCTTGCATGCGGGAAACCTGTCCATTAGAGAACATGAACATACAAGCATCGTCGGTGTAGTCCATGTAGTTCATGAACATATCTCCGTTAGGCCCGTTACTGCAAGTGACGCGGGGGAAAGCGGGGCAACCATAGTTCGGACCACCTGCGTTGGGTGTGTCTGTAACCTGGTCGCTACCTGTGCAGCCGGTGCCGTCATCACCCCAGATGTGACGCAAGTTGAGCCAGTGACCAACCTCGTGCGTGGCCGTACGGCCCTTGTTGAAAGGGGCTGTAGCTGTGCCGGTTGTTCCGAAGTAGAGGTAATCAATTACAACACCATCGGTACTGGCCGATCCGCCCGGGAATTGAGCGTAACCGAGGGTAGTACCGCTAATATCACACACCCACATATTAAGGTACTTCGTCGCATTCCAGGCATTTGATCCACCTGATGAGGCAGCCTTCACGGTGTTGTTGGTACCAAATGAAGTGGCCGTGGTAGGTACACGCAACACGCCATTTGTAGCGTTACCGTTCGGATCCACTGTTGCCAGACAAAACTCAATATTGGAGTCGCCTGCCAAGCCCAAGAAGGCAGATGGTGTATTGGCTACATCGGCGTTTAACTTTCTAAAATCCTGATTGAGTACAGTGATTTGAGATTGAATCTGAGCATCGCTGATATTTTCTGCAGCAGTATTGTATACGACGTGCACGACTACCGGGATAGTCACAAGCGCGCGCTCGCCCTGCGGATTGTTCAGCAGGTAATCACGCGTGAATTGTTCGATTTCTTCGCGTTGATTGATGATACTTGGGTCTTGCTGTTCCAGCATCATCTGGTATTCGGTTGTGCCGCAAATACGCTGAGCCAGCGTATGGTGCTGCAAAGCCAATACCGCAACTAATAGTGTAAAGATTTGCTTCATCGTGTTGTGATTTTTATTGGATTTTTGTCGAATTAATGAATTTATTGGGTACACACCAACTGCTTTGAATCAAAACACTAAAACACATCGTATTTCGGATAGTTCGCCAAGACGAATATTGGAATGGTCGGCGGTCATTTGTAATGTGCTGTTCACGGTGTTGTATTTGAACAGCAATGAGGCGGCTTTCGCGATGGGCATTCTTGGACCGCTGTTGTTATTGATCTTGAGCTGGCGAGAAAAATTATATGCTGAACCGGTGCTTCAACTGGTTTATATGATTTCTGCGGTGGTAGGTTGGTATAACGTTCAGAGCGGATGGGAGCAATGGCACATAGGCACCGGCACTCATGTGTTGCTTTTCCTGCTGAGTGTTAGTCTTGCCGTTGTCTGGGGATTTGTTTTACAGCGATACACCTCAGCCAATTTCCCCAAGTTGGATGCGCTAGTGGCTTCCTGGGGCATGCTGGCGACCTGGCTCATGATGTATCAGGTACATGCGTGTTGGTTGTATTTGATCGCCGTCAATGTCTTGTCGTTGTTCATCTATTGGAAGCGTCGACTGTATGTCGCTGCGTGCATGTTTTTTTTGTATCTGGTGATGGCTGTCGATGGATATTTTGCTCTGAGGTGGTTCGAGTTTTAAACCACGGGGGATTCCCCTTGGAAGAAACGGCGCTGAATAAGGGAGATTTCTTCGAAGATTTTAAACGTTGGGAGCTGCGTTTAAAATTCATCCCATTATTTTTGTTGTGAAAATGTTCGAACGCACTAGCACTTGAACACGTTCACCGGTAAAACACTATGATCAGAATAGCCATCACAGGGCCCGAATGCTGCGGGAAGTCTACATTATGCGAATGGCTTTCTGAACGAATTTTCGATGCGCGCGTCGTGAAGGAATATGCGCGGGAATACCTGACTACAAAGGGACCAGGATATGCATACAGCGAGCAAGACGTTCTCATGATTGCTCGACGAACTGCCGAGTTGCTCGGAAAAGCCTTCAAGTCCTCCAGCGATGCGCTTATTGTAGATACCGATTTTTATGTCCTGGATATCTGGTGGCGCGAACGTTTCGGTGAATCGAATGAAGAAATCATTACGATGAAGGAGACGTACGATTTCGACCTCTATTTGATATGTCAGCCGGATTTGCCCTGGGAAAAAGATGCGCTGCGTGAAAATCCGGATGACCGTGAGCGTTTATTCGCCATGTATGTCGAAGACCTTTTCAATGATGGTAAAACGGTGGAGATAGTGAAGGGCAGCGGCGAAGATCGCATGGAGCGCGTCTTGCAGAAAATCCTGATGCGCTTCCCTAATCTAATGACCGAAGAAGATTAGTCCTCGGCAACTTCGGCAGCTGATTGCACCTGTCAATACGCCAAGCACATCAGCAATCCCATCAGCAACATCTGAGCTTCGGTGAGTTCCGGCCATGGGCTGAAAAAGCTCCAGTGCGATTCCATACACACAGCAGATCAAGATAATCCACCCAACAGCAGAGGGGGACATCGGTCGTGGATGAGCGACTCTCCGGCGCAGGGCAAGCAGCGCGAGGACAAGGAAAAGGGTGAAATGAATAAGCTTATCGAAGTGAGGGATATCGATGGAGCGAGCCTTGTTCGGATCAATCGGAACAACGTGCACAAAAAAGACGACAACTACCCACGCAATGAGGGCGGTTGTCGTCCAAGTATGAGTATTTACATGCGCCCGCTTGCGAGCCATGTCAAGAATATTTACAGGGAAGCTTGATAAGATGCTGCGTCCATCAGGTGGCTTAAATCAGCACCCGCAGCAAGTTGTACCTTAATCATCCAACCGCCGTTGTACGGGTCATTGTTTACCGACGCAGGATCATTAGCAAGTGCATCGTTGACCTCCAGAATAGTTCCTGTCAAGGGCATATAGAGATCACTAACTGTTTTCACCGCTTCTACGGTACCAAAAACAGCGTGTGCATCGAGTGTTTGTCCTTTTGTTTCGATTTCGACAAAAACGATATCACCCAATTCGCCCTGAGCGAAATCAGTAATACCAATAGTTGCTACATCACCTTCGATACGCACCCATTCGTGGTCTTTGGTGTATTTAAGATCAGCCGGAAAATTCATATTATTGTGTATGTTTCGGCGTCAAATGTAAAGCAATCGGCATTCAGTGAATACAACAGGCAAACAATTCTTGCAATTGTCGAAGCCTTTCGATACGCTACATTCGTCCAAATAAATTCGCCTCATGGATTTTTCGACAACGCAAATAGTAATCCTGTTAATGGTTGGTTTGATGGCCGGCGCGCTCAGTGGATTTGTAGGCGTTGGCGGTGGTATCATCATTGTTCCGGCCATGATTTATTTCATGAACATGAATCAGATGCAGGCGCAGGGTATCAGCTTGGCGCTACTCATGCTGCCAGTAGGAGTTCTTGGCGTCATCAATTACTACAAGGCCGGTCATATACAATTCAGCTATGTCTTGCTCATGGCCGTCGGATTCATAGTCGGAAACTATTTTGGTTCGAAGTACGCGATGCGCGTGCCGGAGCATAAGATTAAGTTTTTTTTCTCAGTGCTCATGTTATATGTCGCTGTTCAAATGCTGTGGAAAAGCGGCTCCAAATGGATGTCGGAGTTTCTTTGAGGCTGCTCTGCTAGCGATTGTGGTTTCACGCTGAGCCCGCAAAGAAAGAATCACGCAAAGAGCGCTAAACGTTAAAGTAGTAATCAGTAGGAAAAATGAAGGTCTTCTCTGCGTGCATTTCCTCTGCGTACTCTGCGAGAAACGATGTCATTCACGCTGAGCCCGCAAAGAGAGATTCACGCAAAGAGCGCTAAGAGATTCAATAGTAATCAGTAGGAAAAATGAGGGTCTTCTCAGCGTGTATTTCCTCTGCGTACTCTGCGAGAAACGATGTCATTCACGCGAAGCGAGCAATAAAAAAATCTACTTCAACTTTCTGCGTTTCATCTCGCGTTGAATCAGTGCTAACTCACGCCCGGTTTGTCCTTTCACGGAGGTGTTCTCCTGCGCTCTTCGAATGAGATAAGGGATAACTTCGCGAATAGGTCCGTAGGGTAGGTATTTCGCTACGTTGTAACCCGCATTGGCCAGGTTGAAACTCAAGTGATCGCTCATCCCAAAGAGCTGGGCAAAGAAGACACGCTTATCGTTACGATTAATTGCGCGTTGGTCCATGGCCGTTGCCAGCATCATACTGCTGTGTTCATTGTGGGTGCCGGCACAAAGTGAAATGCGGTCGATATTATCCAGGCAAAATGCCACGGCTAAATCAAAATCACGATCGCATGAAGTCTTATCAGGTTGAATGGGGTCGGTGTATCCCATGCTTTGGGCGCGAGTGCGCTCCTTTTCCATGTAGGCTCCACGAACCAGTTTCACACCGATAAAATAGTTGCCGGTAGCGGCAAGCTGGTGTGATGACTTTAAAAACGCGAGTCGATCATGGCGATAGAGCTGGATGGTATTGTAGACAATAGCTTTCTGCTTGTTGAATGTGTGCATCATCTCATTGGCCAAATCATCGATGGCATCTTGAATCCAGCTGTCTTCGGCATCAATGAAAATAGGCACGCCCACTTGAGCTGCATGCGCGCAAATCGTCTCAACCCGATTACGAACGCGCTGCCATTCGAGTGTTTCTTGTTCGGATAGCGCGGTTTTGGCATTCACCTTTTCCAAGAGCGCGAAGCGCGCAATACCGGTCACTTTGAAAACACAGAACGGAATGGAAGGATCTTTCGCTGCCGCCTCGATAGTGAGAATCGTCTCCGCTTTGGTGTTTTCGAAATCGCTTTCGTTTTCCTTGCCTTCCACAGAGTAATCCAGAATAGTTCCGATATTGAATTTGGACAATCCTTGTGTGGCCCTGCGGCATTCATGGATGGTTTCTCCGCCACAGAATTGCTTAAAGATATTTCCCTTTATCGCCCATCCAATGGGAATTCGCAGCGTCAGCGCGGTGTGCGTCATGACTTTCCCGACTTTAACAAGCAAAGGATTGCCAATGAGTTTAAAAAGCCAAAAGGCTCGTTTGAGCTCACTGTTGGATTTTCCACCAAAGGCGATTTCGGTATTATCGAAAGAGGGTTGCGGTCGCGATTCCATGCGCTGCGAATTTCAACACGATTGTCTGTTTCACAAAACAAAAATGATTGTATCCTACATTCGTAGCCGAAATATCGAATTATGGAAAAAGCAACGCAATACATACAGGAAAACAAAGAACGTTTTCTGGAAGAATTATTTGAATTACTGCGCATACCTAGCGTCAGCGCTGATCCGAAGTACAAAGAGGATGTTGCTCGTTGTGCCGACAAAGTCGCCGAACACTTGCGCAATGCAGGTGCCGATAATGTTGAAATCTGTGCAACCGAAGGACATCCTATTGTGTATGGTGAGAAGCTTATCAATCCTTCATTACCGACGGTTCTGGTTTATGGTCACTACGACGTCCAACCGGCTGATCCATTTGAGTTGTGGCACACGCCGCCGTTTGAGCCGGTGATTCGCAAAACGGAAATCCATCCGGAAGGCGCCATCTTCGCTCGTGGTTCGTGCGACGACAAAGGACAGATGTTTTCCCATGTTAAGGCATTCGAAGCCATGATGAAGACCGATTCACTTCCATGCAATATCAAGTTCATGATAGAAGGGGAGGAGGAATGCGGCAGTAACAACCTCGGTCCATTTGTGAAGGCTAACAAGGCACGACTAAAAAGCGATGTTATCCTGATCAGCGATACTTCAATCATTGCCAACGACACACCTTCGATCGATTGCGGTCTGAGAGGATTGAGTTATCTCGAAGTGGAGGTGACCGGCTCAAATCGTGATTTGCACAGCGGTGTTTATGGTGGAGCAGTTTCCAATCCTATCAACATTCTGGCGAAAATGGTTGCGAGTATGCACGATGAAAATAATCACATCACAATCCCGGGCTTCTACGATAAAGTGCATGAGTTAACTTCCGCCGAACGCGAGGAGTTGAATAAAGCACCGTTTGATGTCGAAGCATACAAGCGCGACTTGGATATTGATGAGGTGTGGGGTGAAAAGGGATACACAACGATTGAGCGCACGGGCATTCGCCCTACGTTGGATTGCAACGGAATTTGGGGCGGATACATCGGTGAGGGCGCGAAAACGGTGTTGCCGTCAAAGGCTTTCGCCAAGATTTCCATGCGCTTAGTGCCTAACCAAGTTAGTGATGAAATCACAGAGCTCTTCAAAAAGCATTTTGAAGCGATAGCACCTAAGGGTGTGCGCGTTGAAGTGCGTCCGCACCATGGCGGTGAGCCGGTTGTAACGCCTACTGATTCCAAAGCGTATCGCGCTGCGAGCGATGCCATGCAGAAGACGTATGGTAAGAAGCCAATACCGACGCGTGGAGGTGGATCAATTCCAATCGTTGCGCTTTTTGAGAAGGAGTTGGGTGTTAAAACCGTGCTGATGGGATTTGGTCTGGACAGCGATGCGCTGCACTCGCCCAATGAGCACTATGGTGTATTCAACTACTTCAAGGGCATTGAAACCATTCCGTATTTCCACCATTATTTCGCACAGGCGTAATGAACAGGTTCTTCGCGTTATTCTGGATTGCACTGCCTGTTCTTGTGCTCTCTTCGTGCACAGCATACCGTGATGTGGAGTTCAAGGGCGTCAGGCAGACGAGGTTTACCGGATTCAACGCGAGCGGTGTTTCGTGTGAATTCGATGTGGAGTTGTTCAATCCGAATCCATATAAAATATCGCTGATTTCTTCGGAAGTCGATCTTTTCATGGAGGGTACACGATTGGGGCATGTTGCGCTGCCCGTCTCCGCTGTGCTGGAGCCGGAAGAAAAAACCACCTTGAAGTTGTCGTGCACAGCGGATACCGAGAGCATTCCAAAACTCCTTGGAGGAGCGATTGGATTGGTGTTCAAGAAGGATATTGTCATTGAAGGCAAAGGCGTCATTACAGCAAAAGCGTTCATGATTTCGAAAACGGTGCCGGTCGAGTTTACGCAGCGATTGCGTAAAGAGGACGTGGGTTTGTAGTTCAAATAGTTGAAAATCAAGACAAAAACGAATTAAACCAAAAAATCACGGCATACAGTTGAAAATTCGTTCCTTCGGGCTATATTTGCAGCCCCCAAATGGGAAAATTGTGTAAATCGTTTTAAATTTTTGAGTCATGAGTAAGCGTACCTACCAACCTTCGAATACCAAGCGCCGTAACAAGCACGGATTCCGTAAACGCATGTCTACTGTTAAAGGACGTGCTGTATTGGCTGCACGTCGCAAGCGTGGTCGCACGAAGTTGACCGTTTCCAGCGAGCGTCGTCACAAAGGCACTGTACGTCTGTAAGTGCAATGAAAATATTTTGGAAGGCCGCCTTGAGCGGCCTTTTCTTTTTTAGCTGCATAGCGTTAATTTGTATCCTATGAAAATTGTCGTAAACACACGTTTGCTGCTTCGAGGAAAACTTGATGGCATAGGCTGGTTTACGCATGAGCTGTTGTCACGCATTGTGCGCAGCCATCCTGAGCATGAATTTCACTTCATCTTCGATAGGCCGTATAGCGATGAATTTGTGTTTGCATCGAACGTAAAGGCGCACGTTCTTCCGCCTCCGGCACGTCATCCGTTATTATTCAGAATGTGGTATGACTGGATGATTCCCTGGAAACTTAGCAGGCTCAGGCCGGATGTATTTGTATCGCCGGACATGATGATTTCAACGCGCACAAAAACACCGCAAGTGGTTGTGCTGCATGATCTGAATTTTGAGCATCATCCGGAGGATTTACCGGCACCCATCGCGCGTTATTTGCGAAAGATGACGCCGCGCTTTGCCAGCCACGCTAAGGCGATTGTGACCGTGAGTGAGTTTAGTAAGCGGGATATAATGGCTCAGTACCATGTGCCTCAAGAAAAGGTGCGAGTGGTATACAACGGTGTTCAGGATGCCTTTCAGCCCTTGTCAGACGATCAAAAGGGGCAGGCGAAGGATAAGTGGGCAGGCGGCTGCAAGTACTTTGTTTTTGTCAGTTCCATTCATCCACGGAAAAATTTGAAGCGATTGCTGGAGGCATATGAGTTGTTTCGTGAAAGGCATTCAGAACGCATCAAACTGGTTGCTGTTGGCCGTATGTTTTGGAAAAACGAGGAACTCACGGCCACGCTGAGCGCGATGAAATACGCAGAGGACATCGTTTTTACCGGCCATCTCGAAACGCAGGAATTGACGCACGTAATCGGTGCTGCGCATGCGCTGATGTATGTGAGTTATTTTGAAGGGTTCGGTGTACCGATTGTGGAGGCGTTTAAATGTGGAATTCCTGTTGTGACGTCTAATGTTACTGCGATGCCGGAGGTTGCGGGAGATGCAGCGCTGCAGGTAGATCCGTTTTCTGTTGATGATATTGCCGGTGCGATGCGGGATGTGATTATGAACGAGGAATTACGCAGTCGACTTATAGAACGTGGTTACAAACGGGCTGAGGCCTTTGATTGGAATCGTTCAGCGCGCGAGTTTTGGCAAATCATTGAGTCTTGCGCACAAAGGAACTAATGGCGTCACTGAAGAAATACCATACCAAGGGAAAAGTGGAAGCCGGTTGCGATGAGGCCGGAAGAGGTTGCCTGGCCGGCCCGGTCGTGGCCGCCGCGGTCATACTACCCTTGAATTTCAATCACAAGGATTTGAACGATTCCAAGCAGCTTTCTGAGCGCAAGCGCAACGAGCTTCGCCCCATCATAGAGGCCGAGGCGATTAGTTGGGCCGTGGGCATTGTCACCGTGAATGAAATAGATGAAGTCAATATTCTGAATGCATCATTTTTGGCGATGCACCGTGCTATTGATCAATTGAAGACTAGGCCGGACGTGTTGCTGATTGATGGTAATCGCTTCAATGCGTACGCAGGAATCGACCATCGCTGCATCATACAGGGTGATGCTATCTATCGTTCAATAGCCGCTGCCTCGGTGTTGGCGAAAACCTACCGTGATGAAATCATGGACGGACTTCACAGCGATTTTCCGCATTACCTCTGGTCTAAAAACAAAGGATATCCTACAGCCGCCCATCGCAATGCTATCAGAGCGCATGGTGCGAGTATTCACCATCGAACAACCTTTACCTTGCTGCCCGGACAGTTGCGCATTCCCTTTTAGGGAGCGTTAATTGGACATAAAGAATTTCTCTGTTACGCGACCGTATGCGGTAGTAATGGAGATGAGATAAATTCCTGTCGGCAATTCCTGTTCGGTGACAATCGAGACTTTATCATTCTCGTGGATGGCGGTGATTTTTTTAGCCATTATCAACTGCCCGCTGATATTGAAAAGTTCTGCTTGACCGTCGCCGACCAAATTCGATTCGGTAACATCGAGCTGAATGTCATTACCGGTTGCACTGAGAAGCGTGATCTTACCCGGCTGTACAATTGGAGTTGGCTCTTCTTCCCATTCATAGAATTCGGTCCATTTTCCTTCTCCATCGAAATACTCATCGGGCATCATGTTCGCGGAAGGCAGAGGGAAGTTGCAGCAACTGACTGTTGAGCCCGCTGCCGGTGAGGCTGAGCTTCTGAATCCGATGAAGCAAGGCCATCCCCAATCTGATTGTTGCCCTGGAATCGTAACGGTTTGGCCGCTTGGGTTGGTTAATGTTGCCGGTAGTACGCGATATTGAACTTGAAGAATGTAGACCTGATTCAGCGGTATTGGCCAAGCCGAAGGCAGGAAGAAATAGTTGTAAGTCCAGCTGGTGGTGATTGGTGCTCCGGTTGGCGAAAAAGGATTATTCGAGCACGGATCAACAGGCATGAGTCTAAAACGATATTGATCCATACCTACGATGACATTGGCGTCTATTTGAGCTCCGGTTTTATTGCGCCATAAGCAATAGTTGGACAATCCACTTGTACTATTCAGGTTGGTGATATTGGCACTTGGGAAACCACAAGTTGTGTAGGTGCAGGGGCCGCACCACTGGGGGTTTGTAGCGCAGCGTTTTACTCTGACATAAACTTGATAAACCTTGCCATACCGGAAATAGTTGGTAAAGGGAGTAGTAGATGTGCTGAAAAATGGCGATGTATTCCAGTTTGTAATAAACTCGGTTTGGCCATTGTCAGTTAGAAATCGATATTGATATTGAAAGCCCTGACCAACGTAGGAGAGGCCAAATGTGGTATTGTAGATGTTACACATAACACCGCCGCAAGGGGAGTTAGGGTTCGAGAAACTAATGACCGGGCAAATGGGATTACAAATAAGGATAGGCATTGGAGTAGAAAATCCCCACCAAATATTTTGGCAGTCGATGTCTGCAGCTTGAATCTCGATAAGTACCTGCAACGTGCCCTCGTTTTCACAAATTTCAGGGCCTTGTTCCAATTTGAATCGGTAAGAAAGATTGGACACGTTCGGATTGCCGATTGTGGTATATGGGCCATAGACAGTTCCTGATGATCCGATAAACTTCCAGCGCGTTGAACCAACGCCAAAAGCAGTAAGTGGTCGCTCAATATTTGTGCTGAAATTGTAGCATGTCGCGTTCGGCGGGTCGGGGGAGTACGATGAGTTAAGCGCAATACCCAGATGCTCGTAAATTATCGTGAACGTCCCGGTGTTGCCTGTTCCATTTGCTCGTCCGACACGAACCTTGTATGTAGTGCCTACGGTAAGAGAGGTTGCGCATAACACTTCTTTTTGACCGGATGCGGCTGTATTTGCAGCAGCTAACGCTGTTCCGGTTGCAGCGGCGTTCCATAGTTCGATTGACACATCAAATGTTGCCGGGCTGCACACTTTGATTTTGGCTACTTCGGCCACAGCAGTAAATTGAAACCAAACGTCATTATTCATTAAACCGGAAATCGCATTGGCCGGCTGACTGGAGGTTGTATTACCGAGGTTATAGGTCGTCGTGCCACACTGTGAAACTGCCCATTGAGCAACAGAATAATTGGCCATAGCTACCGGCGTCAATACAGGCAATGTTCCATTGGCATCGTCATTATTTTGAGCATAGCCGGAGAATCCAAGTGCAGCGAAAATAAACAGGAGTATGCGTGACCTCATGACAAATGTTTTATGATGTTCTCAAATATAGCAGACAATCGAATCCACTTAAGGGTTGCGCAAAGAATTTGAATAACAGAATGTTAATCTTAACTATTTCCTGCCTAAATGAGACCTGCGTTCGAACATTTACGAATGATGTCATCATATAACAAGGCGCTTTCATTGCGCCATTCGGCGATGTCGATGAGGTCTTTCGTTCCGTCAGTGAAACTTAAAAAATGAAGCAGTCGATGTAGTTCGCTGCGATTGAACACGGGATCAACACTGCTGGGATAGAGGCCGCGCTTGCCAAGTTGAGGTTCACAAAACGGAATTTGATTGACAAAAAGCTGATTAGCTTCAAGGACTTGGCAAATCGCCGTATAGGTATGTATGATTTCTGATAAGGCTTGAAATGAAATCAGCTCTTTATTGTCGAGTGAAGTATGGTATTCGCGGTATTGCTGATAGGGCGTGCGCATCAATGAGCCTACAGGCAGGTTGAAGCCTGGAGAGCAGTATTGTCGCTCGTCACTACCTCCGACCGCGAACTCAATAATGCGATGGGGCTTACCGGAGTGTTTGAGAATGTGCTCAGCGGCCCTGTCGGCAGCCGAATGCCGATGCTTGGAACGTTTGTAGGTCATCTGTCCCGAATCTCCGCAACAGGTCAGCACGTAACCTGCTGTTAAATGCTTTTTCAGGTGTTCACCCCGCTCATGCAAAAAGGCAATTACGCCAATCGTTTCCGGAGCGAAAAGGAAGCGGTAGGTTAATCGTCGCTTGGGCAATGCAGCGAGTTGTTGATAGAGAAATGCCGTGGCAAGCGGTCCGCTGAGTTCGTTGTTGGCCATTGAAGGATGGCACAGATAAGTGCTGAAGAGCACTTCTTCTTCGGTTTCACCCGGTAAAACACATTCACCCCAATTAAGCACACCTTCTTGGAGGGAACTATCGATAACAACGGTGTATTCCCCTTCACGCGGAAGTGTAAGCCATTCTTCATGGGAGATACAAAAACCCCATTTAGCCGCGTAATACGAGGTGATGTAGGGTATGGCGTTAGGAATTTCCGGAATGTGATGCAGGTGTTTTTCCAGTTCTTCCCAGGTCACTTTTTTATTGACAGGAATCGAGTAATTAACAACGTGCAGATTGTTTTTTTTGAACTCTGCGATTCGTCGGCCATCGGGCGAAAGGATATAGGCATCTTGAATGTTCCATTCGGAAGGAATCGTCCAGTCAAAAACCTGCTTACCCGTGGTGACTTCATGAATTTCCAGCGGAAGGATTTCACGCAGCATGCGCAACGACTCTCGCAAGCCTTCACCTGTGATGCTTCGGCAGATGGGCCATAAACGATCGAAATAATGTTCCAGCTGTAGCGGTAACGCCTTGTTTTCTTGCATAGCGGTCAAAAATACACGGTAGTTTGCAATTAAGATTGGCGTGGAAGCGAGATAAAGAAAGATGCTCCCTTTTCTTCTTTGCTTCTGAAGAACACGCTACCCTGATTTTGCTCCACAATTGTTTTAACCATGGCGAGCCCCAATCCTGTTCCGTTTGATTTGGTGGTGAAATTCGGCACGAAGATGCGTTGTTTGTTTTCTTGCGTGATGCCTACGCCATTGTCCTGAATGCGAACAATGACGTGGTGTTCGGATACGCGCAGGCAAACGTCGATTTCGCCATTGCGACCGGTTGGAATCGCTTGTATGGCGTTATTCAACAGGTTATTCAACACGCGAATAAGTTGGTCTTTATCTACAAGAACCAATGCCGGATGAAGTAGTTGTGCGCGATAGGTAATTTTGACTTGTTGAACATTATCAAACAGTTCAATCACCGAATGAAGGGTGGTGTCTAGGTTTTCGAGAGCAAGGTTGGGTTTAGGCATTTTGGCAAAGTGAGAGAACTCGTTCGCAATGCGCGCAAGCGCATCAATTTGTTCAATCATGCTCTCCGAAAATGCATGTAATCGGCCGTTGAATTCTTCCGGTTTTTCTTTCCAGGTGCGCTCCAGCTGCTGCACTCGGAGCTTCATTGGGGTAAGCGGATTCTTAATTTCATGCGCCACTTGCTGCGCCATTTCCCGCCATGCGCTTTCACGTTCGCTTTGAGCCAATTTTAGGGCACTTATCTCGAGTTGTTTGAGCATGCGGTTGTATTCGCTGACCAACTCTCCGATTTCGTCTGAATTCTGCCACTCGATGGGCTCGTTGTATTGTCCGAGTTTTGTTTTGCGAATGCGTTTGGTAATGATGTCCAGCGAGCGGGTGATATTGCGCGAAAGCAAAAACGCCATGGCCGCGGCCACCAGGAAAAGTAGAATGTATCCCGTGCTGATTTCCTTCAAAGTAATTTTTAATTCGCTAATGCGGTCGTAGGACTTTTCATATACGACGTTGGCAATGAGCATCGGCTTTCCTTTGCTGTCGTAGAAGTACCAATAAGCTAGCGCGTATTGTCCTTTACCGAAATTTTGATCGATATAGGCGCGCTCGTTTCCGGTGGAAAGTTGTTTGAGGATTGAGTAGTTGACGGTTTCCGGCACGTGGAGCGTATCCATTTCGACGAAATTCGAAGAGATGAGGTAGCGCCCCTTCAAATCGAATAACGCAATGAACACATCGTGCACATCGCTTAGTTCACACACCTTGTCACTAAAAACCGAGACTACGGAATCAGGTGAAATATATCCGCCTTGTTGATTCAGGAAATACTCCATCGAGGCGCGAATGGATTCTTCCTTATCAATGAAACGGCGATCGTTATCCTCGTCGTTGTGCTCGTAATGGTCGAAGATGGTGAGTGTAAAAGTCACTGCGAACGAAACCAATATCATGGCCAGCATGGCCAGGTAGATTTTGGTGCGCAGTGATGTTCTCATAGTCATGCGTTCACAAACATTACACCACAACGTTTACGATACGCTTGGGTACCACGATGATTTTCTTGATCGGCTTCCCATCGAGGTACTTTTCGGTTTGCTCGTTGGCACGAACCGCGGCTTCAACATCTTGGGCAGAAAGCTCCACCCCCATGGGCAAGAAGTAGCGGGTTTTGCCATTGAACGAAATCGGATAGTCAAACGAGTCGTCTTTCATTTTGGACTCATCGAATACAGGCCATGTCGCCTGAGTGACGGACGCTGTGTGCCCTAACTTTTGCCAAAGTTCTTCAGCGATGTGCGGTGCAAATGGAGACAGGAGGATGACAAGCTGCTCCAAAACTTCGCGCTTCGTGCACTTGAGCTCTTGTAATTCATTCACACAAATCATAAAGCCACTCACGCAGGTGTTCCAGGAGAAGCGATCCAAATCTTCAGTGATTTTCTTGATCGTTTTGTGCAGTGTTTTCAGTTCTTCTTTGTTCGCCGATTCTTCACTGATGCTCAAAACATTTTCTTGATTATGGAACAGGCGCCACAATTTTCTGAGGAAATTATGTACGCCATTGATGCTTTTCGTGTCCCAAGGTTTGCTTTGCTCCACAGGACCCAGAAACATCTCGTACAAGCGCAACGTATCAGCTCCGTATTTCTCGCAAAGCTCATCGGGATTGTCAACGTTAAACCAGCGCTTCGACATTTTATCGATGGCCCAAGTGCAAGTGTATTGTCCTTTTTCGTTGAGGATGAATTCAGCATCAGCGTATTCCGGAAGCCATTTTTTGAATGCCTCGGTATCGAGTATGTCATTATCGACAATGTGAATGTCGACATAGAGTTGTTGCGTTTCGTATTGATCCTTCAGCTCAGCAGTAACAAATCTGTTTGTGCCCATGATGCGGTACACGTGATTGCTGCGGCCGAGAATCATCCCCTGATTAATCATTTTCTTGAAGGGCTCGTCAAATCCGATATAGCCCAGGTCGAAGAGGATTTTGGTCCAGAAGCGAGAATAGAGTAGGTGTCCTGTCCCGTGTTCTGCTCCACCCATGTACAAGTCCACTTGATTCCAGTAGTCGATTTTTTGGCGATCAGCAAAAACGCTGGAGTTATTGGGATCCATGTAGCGTAGGAAGTACCAGGATGATCCTGCCCATCCGGGCATGGTGTTGTAGTCGGGTCGAAAGCCCTTGATTCGCCATTGGTTTGCCCTAGCCAGCGGCGGCTCACCGCTTTCTGTCGGCAAGTATTTGTCAACCTCCGGCAATTCAACAGGAAGTTCATCATCAAGTATCAGGCGCGGAGTTTCGCCGTCGTAATAGATTGGGAAAGGCTCGCCCCAGTAGCGCTGCCGACTGAAAACCGCATCGCGCATGCGGTAGTTGACTTTTCCTTTTCCTGCGCCGATTTTTTCCAGCTCAGCAATTATGATGGGCATTGCTGTCTTGTAGCTGTGTCCATCAAGCATCTGCGACTGCGCGAGTGCGGCTTCTTTCGAAGCTTCCGCTTTTTCACTGATATCCGCATCGCGGAAAATATTGGGAATAGGTAACCCGAATTTTTTGGCGAAGTCATAATCGCGTTGGTCACCGCAGGGCACGGCCATGACAGCTCCTGTTCCGTATCCGGCGAGCACGTAGTCGCCGATCCACACCGGTATTTTTTCACCGGTGAATGGATGCAAAGCATAGGCGCCCGTGAATTGCCCGCTGATGTTTTTGACCTCGCTTTGGCGGTCGCGTTCGGTTTTGAGTTTAGCTGCGTCGATATAGGCATACACCCCATCACGGAATTCATCTGTCGTGATGCGCGCCACCAGCTCATGTTCGGGCGCAAGTGTCATGAATGAAACACCGAAAATGGTGTCGGGACGTGTAGTGAAAACTTCGATGTGGGCATCGTGTCCGTCAAGGGCAAATTGCACGGAAGCGCCTTCACTTCGGCCAATCCAGTTGCGCTGTACTTCTTTGATGCTATCGTTCCAGTCAATGGTTTCGAGGCCTTGCAGCAGGCGCTCTGCATACGCGCTGATGCGCATGCTCCACTGACGCATTTTCTTCTGCTCCACAGGGTGTCCGCCACGCTCGCTTACGCCATCTTTGATTTCGTCGTTGGCTAACACAGTTCCCAGTGCAGGGCACCAATTCACGACGGAATCTGCCAGGTAGGCCAGGCGATAATGCATGAGGATGAGCTGTTGTTGCTCGTCGTTCATGCTTTTCCAATCGGTAGCCGTGAATTCACCTTCGAAGTGGTTGCCAAAAAAGAACTTCTCCTTCGGGATATTTTCATACCAGTTGGCGTCCTGCGAGGCATTCACGCCATAGGTGCCGTTGGCTTTGAATTTCTCGATGAGTGTATCAATGTGCTCTGCGCGGTTGGTGTCTTCATTAAACCACGCATTGAAAATCTGTCCGAAAATCCATTGGGTCCATTGGTAATATGCCGGATCGCTTGTGCGCACTTCGCGGTTCCAATCATAGGCAAAGCCGATGCGGTCGAGTTGCTGACGGTAGCGATCAATATTAACGCGCGTGGTGATTTCCGGATGTTGGCCGGTTTGAATGGCGTATTGTTCGGCCGGCAGCCCGAAACTGTCATACCCCATTGGATGCAACACATTGAAACCCCTATGACGCTTGTAGCGGGCAATAATGTCGCTGGCGATATAGCCTAGCGGATGGCCCACGTGCAATCCCGCCCCACTGGGGTAGGGGAACATATCGAGCACGTAGTATTTGGGTGATTCCGTTGTTTCTGTAACACGGTAGGTGTGGTTTTCCTGCCAGTGCTGCTGCCATTTGCGCTCTATCTCCGAAAAATTATAGTCCATGATGGGGAAAATTGAGGTGCGAAGATAGCTTGGGGAGGATTATAGGGGTGAGGATTGTAGGATTACAGGGAATGCACTCCCCCTATAATCCTACAATCCTAACCCCTACAATCCTAACCCCTACAATCCTTGCTTATTATATGCCGACCGGAATGACCAATTGGTAGGGTTATAACATAACAAGCACCGCTATTCCCCTATAATCCTACAATCCTCACCCCTATAACCCCTCATTGTTAATCACTTAGTGAATTCAATGTTCATAAGAATTCAAGGAATGGAAACATTTACCTAACAATGAGCAGCCTTCTTCTTTCCAACTTTGCGCCTCCTTAATGACCAAACACAATCCAATGAAACCTTTCAAATCTCTGTTGATGTGGGCGTTTATCATGCTCGCGTTGGTGTCTAATGCACAGCCGTGGACGTACAATTTCGGTACGGGAACGGGCACACACACATCGGGCACAGCCTCCACTGTTTTCTTGCCTACACCATCTTCAGGCACGGCACGTGTCCGTGTTGGAACAAATCCGGGCTCTATCGCGATGGTTAACCCTGGACTTGCCGCTTTGGGAACAGACACCGAGTTGGCGATTACATCCAACACTGGCAGCAGCTCTACTACAAAGTTCTCCATTTATGACTACACGGCCGCGAATGCAGCAATGTTGAAGTTCAAGGTAGCCTTCAGCGGCGGGACGAACGGTGTGTACAATTGCTGGATTGGTGATGGAGCAACGTTTGCGGATAACACTGCGATGGCGAATGCTCAGGTTTTCGCCGGTTTGCGTTGGTCGCTGGGAGCAACCAATACAATTACCTACACGGCCTCCGGATCTACTGGAACTTTTGCGGCAACAGGTTTAACGAGCTCAACAACCTTGTTTGCGCAGAGCACGAGCACGGTTTACTCGGTGGAGATTTACGCGAATAATGCCACTGCTTCAGCGAACTATTTGCGCAGCTCTACTGCACAGACACTTGCTGCCGGCACGTGGGATTTGTGGGTAGATGGGGTGTTGGTAGGCAATGACTTGCCGAAAGCAGGTTTGACCGCCGGAGCCAATATGGACTCGTTCGCATTTAACCACCAGGTTAGCGCCACAGCTCCGGGTACCATGTACTTGGATGATATCGAATATTCAAACGCATTGCCGCAATGTACCTCGCCTACCACACAGGCATCGGCGATTACCTTTCCTGATGTTACAACCTCTTCGTTGGATTTGAGCTGGACTTCCGGTGACGGAACAGGTCGTGTTGTAAAAATGAACTCTTCCAATTCGTTCACTGCTCCAGCCAATGGCTCCAATCCAACCGCAAGTTTGGCTTGGGCGAATGCAGGCGAGCAGGTAATCTACAACGGAACAGGCTCAGGCCCAATCACCGTGACAGGCCTTGCTCAAAGCACTACCTATTACTTCCGTGTTTATGAATATTGCGGAGCGAACGGTTACAATACGACTACGGAAACCGGAAATCCGAATAGCCAGGCAACAGCTGCTGGTGCAGGAATCACCGCTAATTTGCTGACTGCTTTCGGTGCCCAATGTACCGGAGCGACCTACGGTCCGAATTCGTTTACCATCACAGGTGCGAACCTTACAACAGACAATGTTACCGTAAGCTCAGGACTGAGCCAGTATGAGTTTGCGACGACTGCCGGAGGAACGTATTCGAATCCCCTCGTCATCACACAGGCGGGTGGAACATTTGTTCAGGACATCTTCGTTCAGTATACACCGAATGCCATTGGCGCAAACAACGGCAATATTGCTGTTGGCGGCGGTGGAGCTACTTCTGTTAACGTAGCTGTTTCGGGCAGTGGAATTTCGACGGCAATTCCGTCTATTGGAACCCCTTCATCGGCATTGATTACTACGACAACGGCGGAATTGAGTGCAACCGTGTCATTAATCAACTGCTCGGATGTAACTTTCCGCGGTATTGAGTGGAGCACCACGAACAACTTCGTTAACGGATCAGGAACTGTAGTAAGCGAAACGGGAACCTATGGTACCGGAACCTTCGCTATCAATGTTACCAGCTTGCCCGCAAATACAACTATCTACTGGAAGGCTTTTGCGGAGAACACAACGGGAACTGCGTATACGACTCAGCAATCCTTCACGACATTACAGGAATATTTGTCGATTGGTGATTTGAGTGTTCTTGGCTTTAATACTACTAATCCTGACGAATTCGTATTCGTAAACTGGGCGCCAATTAAGGCGAACATGGTCATTAAGTTTACTGATAACGGATTCAATAACGCGACATCTGAAAATGCCACAGACAATGGTCGCGGCGGTGAGAACTTTGTAATCTGGAAGAACAATACAGGTGCTGACATCGATCCGGGTACCGTTATTAAAATCAACGGTCTGACAACAACACTCGGTAACGTTGTTTCCGGTGGTTTGACGGCCCTTACTTCAACAGATCAGATTTTTGCTTATCAGGGTCCGGCCACAACGGGAGCCACTCCTGATTGGTTCAGCAATTTGAACCCAACTTTATTCTCCGGTGATATGTTGTTTGGATTGAACATTGGCGGTACAGGCTTCGTCACTACAGGAACAGCGACTTCATCGACGTCTTACATTCCAACGGAATTGAACGTTACCGATGGAACTATCGCCATTACCGGATCAGTTGCTGGTAGTCAGTATACCGGCACTCGCAGTGCCTTGGGTGCTATCACGGCATATCGTAACTTGGTAAATAACCCTGCAAACTGGACCACAGCAACAACCGGAACCATTACGCTTAACACAACCGGTTTCACTATCAACCCTAACGTCGCAACACAAGTAGCAGTGACCAGCATCAATGGCGGTGTTAACCCAAGTGCGAACACGCCTTTCACAGTGAGCATTGAAACTCGCGACGCGAGTGGAGCGGCTGCTCCGGTTGGCGTGAATACGAATTTCGCAATCACCTTGACCAACGGTACGGGTGCTGTTTCGGGCACTTTGACCGGAACTATCCTTGCCGGTGCAGGAACTCTGGATATTACAGGTGTTATCTATAGCGCTGCGGATACCACCGTCGTCCTTACTGTTTCGCGCACTTCAGGTCAAGCCCTGACTGCAGGTAACACAGGGACCTTTACAGTAGAAGAGGCTGCATCTGGATTGGCTTACCCAAGCCTGGAGACTTTTGCATACACCAACAACCAATTGCCGACGTTCAGCGTTGAAGCTCGTCGCAGCAATGGCTCTGTGGATGTGAACTACACCGGAGATATCACATTGGCTATGACCAGTGGTACGGGCACATTGCTCGGAACATTAACCAAGACTGCGGTGGCGGGTGTTGCTTTCTTCAATGATATCACTTACGATACCGAAGGTGTGAAAGTGGTTGAAGCAACGGCAACAGGCTTGACAGCAGCGAACTCAGGTAACGTTACGGTTTCGACACCATCCTTGGTAGAAGTCATCCTTCCACAATACATTGAAGGTTCTCAGCCGAGCAACTCCAATCGTCTGCCATTTGTGTACCGAGTTACACTGAATGGACTTAAGCCAAACAGCACGTTCCGCTTTGTCAACACCATGGTTTTGGCAACAGATGCTGCGACTTCCTTCGGAGCAGGCAATGCTATCTATGCTGATCCAGCCGGATTTACTCAAAGTGGCAGTGGTGTAAGTTTGTCGAACGCCGGTCAGTATGGGACGCTCACCACGGATGTGAATGGTTCTTACACGGGCTGGTTTGTAACAGAGCCAACGGGCAATGCTACACGTTTCAACCCAGGTGCTGATATTTTCCCGCGTATCACATTGAACAATGGTTCGGGTGGCAGCGCAGCTGTTGTGAGATTTACGACGCAGAACTCTGTGCGTGTATTGTCATTGAGTAGCTTGTCTACACAAGGAACTGCGCTTTACAGTGCATCGAATGGTACGCCGAAGAATTTGGTATTCGTTTACAACAATACGGAAGGTTCAGGCCGTCCGATTTCCGGTTCTTACATTGAATCTGATGGCTTTGTGAATAGTGCAGCAGCGAGCTATGCAGCATTCTATGCGAATAATGTGGAAGGTGTAAATGGTGCATATGGCATGATTATACCTAACGCACTCGCTGCAGGAATTCGCCGCATCGAAACACGCGACTTGATTACGGGTGAGCTTGGTGGTTGTGCGTCTACGGATGCTGACGGAATTTGGCCAAGCGGCGCAAATACGGTGAATCCGAATGGTGGAATTTCCACTCCGATTGTCATTGCTACTGCTGATGCACCACTGGCACCATCACCTGAGGTATGTAACAACTTCATTGATGATGATTGTGATGGGCTTATCGATGAGGCTTGTCCCGGAAACTTTGCAAATGATACTCCAGGTGGTGCAATCAACTTGCAGTTTAGTGTAAACTCGACCTATCCGAATTGTTATGCATTTAGCGGAAACAACACGATTGCGAACAACTCGGCAGAGTCTGCAGCCTTCAGTGGTCCTGATTCTTGGTATCGCTTCACTGCGCAGTCTTCTTCAGTGAGCATTACGATGAACAGTACGACAATGGATGATGCCATCGCGCTCTATTCGCGCAATGGATTAGTATATACCCTGCTTGCATCGGAGAATGCGGCGAGCGGATTGAATGATTTTGAGCGCTTGAATTACTCAGGCCTGACCCCCGGTCAGATTTATTATGTTTCGTTCAGTGAGGCCACCGGTGGTGCCGGAGGCGCTTATTCACTGTGTGTGCAGCACTTAATGCCGAGTGGTTGTGCGTCGGTAGAGCCGGCAGGTGGGTTTAGCTTATGCGATTCTTACCGCGCGGTTTACCGTGGTGCGCCATCACAAGGTGTAGCATACGCGTTCGAATTTACCGGCGTTGGCGGAGGTGCATCAGCTATAACATCAGTAAGTGGAACTAACGGACTTATTTCACTTTCATCTGTTCCATTGGCTTTGCGATGGGGAGGAGAGTATAATGTGAGTGTTGATGTAAGTTATGCCTTGACAAACTCGAACGGAGACCTTGAGCCAATCGTTGTGGAGGGTACAAATCCGAACGCGAATTGTTTTGGAGTAACCATGAAGGCACATCCGCTCTTGGAGGTAAGATCATCACAACGTTGTCCGGCCACATTGCTTCGCAGTAATTATTTGATTGGAGACCGTATCGGAATATCAACGCCTATTTGTGGTGCGATTAACTATTCGTATGAGTTTACTCAAGTAGCCGCTTGTGACAACAGTTCAGTCGTATCGATTGCCCCAACTGTTTATACAACGACTGCTGCAGCACCTTACTTGCCGCTCGGTGTGTTATCTGCGCTAGCTAATCCTGGCTCATGGGATGTTCGTATTCGTCCGAACTTTGCTTATGGAGAGGGAACATTTGGTCCTACACAACGAGTGAAGGTAAACGGAACATCTGCCGGTGTTGAGCAAACGGAAGAGGGCATGAATCAGGAGAAGAATCTACTCACAGATGATTCTGGAAATACGGTTTATCCAAACCCATCCAACGGAGAGTTTGTGAATATTCGATTTGAGGGGCTTACATCAGCTCAGGTAGATGTGCGCTTGCTCGATGCAATGGGTCGTATGATTCAATCAGCTCCTGTTGCGGTTAGCGGTATGTTGAATATGAATCTGGCATTCGACAATAAGCTAAGTGCAGGTATTTATTTCATTGAAGTTCTTGACGGTGGTGTTGCCAAACGTAACCGTTTTGTAGTAGAATAATAAGTGAATTTGGAATTTGAAAGGGGCGCTTCGGCGCCCCTTTTTTTGTTTAGTGCTGAAAAACAGCGAATTGACTTTATTTCCGGCCCACTTAAGGTAAAAAATACAATAAGAGTTATTGTTTATTCTACAATTTGTATAAATTGGCATCAGATTGACTTCGTAATCTTAACCATAACGTAAAAGTCAATTCCCTTAACAAACCAAAACAAATTTCAATTCAATGAAAAAGATTTTATTCACGACAGCGATGCTCTTCATTGTTGGCTTGATGTGGTCACAGGTGAACGTGACTTTTCGAGTTGACATGACGGGTGTATCAGGCTTCACGACGCCTGAAGTCAATGGCACTTTCAATGGATGGTGCGGTGGTTGTTTTCAATTAACAGATGCCAACTCTGATGGTATCTGGGAAGGTACGGCTTCTATTGCGGCCGGCACCTATGAGTACAAGTTTGCTTATGATGCTTGGGCAGGTTCAGAAAGCTTGTCTCCCGGCACTCCGTGTACGATTACAACAGGTGGTTTCACTAACCGTACACTGACTGTTGAAACCACAGACATTACACTTCCGATTGTATGTTATGGAAGCTGCTCTGCTTGCGGTGCTTCATCACTTCGTGCGGTTACATTCCGTGTCGATTTGGCGAACATCAATGGCTTTACAACACCAACTGTGAATGGTTCGTTCAACGGATGGAGCGGAACAGCTAATCCATTGAGTGATCCTGAATCGGATGGCATTTGGGAAACAACCGTCAACATCCCTGATGGAAACTACGAATACAAGTTTGCTTATGA